>ENA-OWPA01000077-OWPA01000077.1-bioreactor-metagenome-genome-assembly--contig:-NODE-77-length-185085-cov-64.221169_pt1 | contig 185085 bp, 171 predicted proteins | sample MGYA00238139_ERZ651803 | MGnify/ENA primary metagenome ERZ651803 (study PRJEB26909, sample SAMN07631231) | bioreactor metagenome | isolation source: Switchgrass digestor | place: USA: Dartmouth...
ATCTTTCAGATATGCTCTCTCTTTTTTTTATTTTTTTGCTCTATCCGTTGGCCACCCCAACATTTAGTATAGAACCTAAAAAAATAAAAGGAGTGCCGGTTTGCACTCCTTTTATTACACTTTATTTTATTTTTTCTTAACGGTTTATTGCCGCGTCATCCGGAACTTTTCCGAGCTTATCCTTGTTTACAGTAATTTCGAACTTTTTACTGTAATCATTATTTGTTTTATCTATATATTCATTGAACAGAGCGTTATATGCGGTAGCTTTCCAAGCTGCAAGTCCGTCGCCGACGTAATACATTACATGATATCCGTAATCGGTTTTGATTACTTCAACGTCCCCTGCCTTACGGCTTGAATCATAGCACCAATCCTCAAATTCTTCTACCATTTCGCCCTTTGCGATATTCTCATAAAGTCCGCCTATATATTCCGAACCGCTGTCATCCGTATACTTCTTGGCAAGCTCTGCAAATCTTTCCTCAGTCATGTCGCCCGCCTTGAACTCTGCAAGCAGCTTTTCTGCGGCTTCGCGGCATGCCTTATCATCTTCGTAATAGTCGGAATTAAAGAGAATATGACGGACATTTTTCGTCGTGTACTCAAGACGACTTGGCGCAGTTACAACAAGATAAACTGTATATGTTCCGTCTTTGTTGTCGATAACCTTGGTGTCACCTGCTTTGACATCGTTATCTTCGTCGAAAAGCCATTTGTCAAATTCGGTTGAATCTGAGTAGGCATGTCTTTCGGTCAATGTATCTTTTATGGTCTTTTCGATTTCTTCATCGGTATAGGTTATCTTGTTTTCAGTGTATACCTTATATAAGTAATCTTTTAAGGCTATGTCAAATTCTTTTGCGTTCTTTGCTTCTGCAAGTTTATCTGCATAAGCCTTAGCTTTCTCGCTGGCTTCTTCCTTTTCCTTGTCGGTAGCATCAGACGGATAATATGATTTTACCTTATATGATTTATAATCAGCATAAAGGAAATCTGTTTCATTGTCCTCGTAGTAATCCTCAAGATCTTCATCCGTATATTCAAATTCATCCTTGAGGATGTAATATACTTTTTTAAATAAATAGCTTAGCTCAAGAGCATCGCGTATATCGCTTTCCTTTACGCCAAGTCCATACAAATCGTAGATATACTTTTCAAGCGATACCTTTTCTTTATCAGCTAAGCGCTGAAGCGAACTGATTTCCTTGTCGATGAAGAGCATGTCATCCTCATCAAGCTCAACGCCAAGCTCTTTTGCCTGCTCGGCATAGTAAAGAATATTCTTGACGTTGTCAACGGTTTGATCCATGAAAAAGTCAAACCATGTTTGGTTACCGCTTCCGTATTTCTGCGATTTTAAGGGCTTTGATGTGTTAACGCCATATTGGTAATAAAGGAAATAGAGGTCGTAGTAATTCTTCTGCCTATAGAAATTATCGTAGAAAAAGTACGCGAGCATCGCGTCGTTGACTGTGTAGTTTTTACTTTCAAGAGCTATGTGCTTGCGAAGATATTTACCCGTCGATTTTATGGACGTAATCGTAAATACAACTGATCCTGCAAGAATTGCAACGACAAGAAGAACGGACACAACGATAAGCGTGAGTTTTATCGTTTCTCTGCGTTCCTGACGTTTGGCTTCTGCTTCACGTCTTTGACGTTCAAGTTCTTCTGCTCTTGCTTGTCTTATCCTTTTCCCTTTTCCCATTAATAAACTCCATTTTGCAACGCACTACCTTTGCGCTGCTATAACAGTATTTTTTATTTTTCACTAATCAGTGTCGGCGCTTCTGACAAACAACGCCGACACTATCGTTTATTATACATAAAAACCGCCAAAAATCAAGAGCATTGTTTTATGGTATGTCGACATATTTCAACCGGGCGTCTGATATACAAACATACCATGTGACATGTGAATTTGATGTGTTAGATTGATGAGTAGCTTCCGTGGCGCTTCAGTGCAGTTTCGTCTGTCGTCAGCTTGATACGCTCGATACGCCTTCCGTCCATTGTTGAGACGGTAAAATGAAGGCCATCGTAATCAAACTTGTAGCCCGGTTTTATTTCCACCTCAGCCGAACCGACAATCCAACCGCCGACGGTAGTGTAGTATTCTGATATTTCATCAAGGTAAATATCAAGCTCCTCGGCAAGCTCATCAACACGCAGTGATGCCCCTATGTCGTACTCGTCATCAGATATTTTAATAAAATCAGGCAAGATGTCGTCTGATTCATCCCATATATCACCGACAAGCACTTCCAGCGCATCCTCCATCGTCAAAAGCCCCACAGTTCCACCGTAAGAATCAACGACGATAGCAAGCTGTTGGTGTGTTTTTTTCATTACATCAATAACCTCGGGCAAGGGAGCTGTCTTAGCAACGTAAATCGCCGGCGTCATAATAGCTTTTAAATCTACCTTGCCATTGACAGCCGCTTCGTAAAACAACCGGTTTAAATGTACAATACCGATAATTTTATCAGGACCGCCGTCGCACACAGGAATTCGCGAATGTGTTGATGCAAGAGCTGCCTTGAGTATTGTGTCAGGATCGTCATTTATATCGAATACTTCCATATCGACGCGAGGCGTTACGATTTCGTATGCTTTTACTTCCTCAAAGGTAACAGCGCGTATGACAAGGTCGCTTTCATCCTCATCTAATACTCCCTCGTCGCCAGCAAGCTCAAACACGCTTTCAAGATCTTCCTCAGTCACGTCCTGTGTTGACACCTCACCTTTTCCCCAAAGGCGGGCTATAAGCTCAACGAGCTTTATCACGACAAAAACAACGGGATAAAGCACTATCATCATTATTCGCACAGGCAAAGCGAAGGCGACAGCTATTGTATCGTATTTTATTTTTGCTAATACCTTAGGAATAATTTCGCCAAATACGAGCAGCACCACTGTCATAATTACCGTCGCGACCCATGAATATGCTTCTCCAAGGGCGCCGACGATAACTACCGTTGCAAGTGATGACGCATACATATTGACAATATCGTTGCCGATTAAAATTGTTGCAAGAAAATTGTCATACCGCTCGCGGAGATAGCAAGCTGCGGCAACTGCCGGTGACTTGTGCTCTTCATACAAGCTCTTCAGACGCTTTTCGGAAACTGAATTGAAAGCTGTTTCCGTCGCCGAATAAAAAGCCGAGAAACCGACAAGCACTATGATGCCAATAATGTATAAAAGCGTCATAGCACATCACCCCCGACATCCCCGACATCCGACTCGTCGCTTATGTCACCGACAAGAGACTCAAGTATGTCCTCAACTGTAACAATACCGACAGTTTCAGTGTACGTTGATTTCTCATCGGGGCGTGACGTGACAAAAGCAAGGTTCGTTTTCCTTTCGCTCATTTCACGAAGCGCCATCTCAGCCGGCGTTTTACTATCAACGTAAAATGGCTCGGATGATACCTCTCCTGCAGTTGGTTTTACACTGTTTTGTAGATAGCTTTTTAAAAACAAACGAATGTGTAAAAGCCCTGCCGGACGTCCTTCGTCATCGATAAGCGGGAAACGGGTGTGTTTTGACTTTGAGTAAATAGCCATAACCTCATCAAATGAGGCGTCTTTTCTGATTTTCTCTGTCCTATCCCACGGCGTCATTATATTTTCAACGATCACATCAGAAAAATTAAGTGCCGATTTGATAAGCTGGCCCTTTTCAGGTTCAATAGCACCTTCGTCGGCAATTGTGTCGACGATATCATGAAGCTCTTCTTCTGTGTACGTAGCCGATGTTGAATTATCCCTGATAAACAGCCCGCTGATAAAGCGCGTTATCGCTGTAAAAGCAGCGACAAAAGGGCGCAGAAGCTTCATTGCTCCAATGATAACCGGAGCAATAAGCAGTGAAAAATATTCGCTTCTGTCCATGCCAAATGACTTTGGCAGCATTTCAGCGGCGAAAAAAACAATTATCGTAGCTATGGCTGTTGCAGCCGCAACGGCGGCATCTCCGCCAATGCGGATGGCTATGACTGCAGAAACCGTTGCACATCCTGTGCTGAATATGTTGCTGCAGATAAGCGTTGTCGTAAGCGCTCGGTCAAAATTATCAAGAATATATAAAACGCGCTTTGCCCGCCGATCCCCATCAGCAGCACGACTCATAATCCGGACACGGTTTACGCTTGTCAAGGCGGTCTCTGTTGCGGAGCAGACCATCATTCCGAAAATGCAAAGTAAAAATATTATAATACTTCGCGCGGGGACATCGTCCATTAAGAACCAATCGACTCCTTTGGTTTTTGATTATTAACAATAATATTTAACGTTAAAACTTATGTGATTAATGTGATTAATTGAAAAACAGCCGGACCGCGCTTAGACGGCCCGGCTTGCCAAAACACTTTTAAAAAGGCTTCGGTTCGAGTTTAGTTTTCGGCGGTGTCTTTTAAGTACACACTGTCCTCGGGTGAATCGCTCGAATAAACAAGCCCGCCGGTCTGTGATTCATCCTCGTCGGTATCAGGTAACTCGGTGTCGAGGAGAGCCTTTATTGAAAGGCTGATGTTTTTCTTTTCATCATTTATGTCAATTATCTTGGCATCGACATTCTCACCTATCTTGAGAACATCGGCCGGCTTTGCAATGCGTTTGTCAGATATTTCTGAGATATGGATAAGTCCGTCCTGTCCGGGAACGACTTCAGCAAATGCACCAAATGGCGTGAAGCTCACTATTTTTACGTTCACAACGTCGCCGATGGAATACTTATTCTTGAAAATCGTCCACGGATTGTTTTCCTCGGTCTTGCAGCTAAGCGAAATGCGGCGACGTTCACGGTCAACATCAATTACGTGTACATCGAGCATGTCACCAACGGAAACGACCTCAGACGGATGGTGAATACGGCGCCATGTAAGCTCGCTCATGTGAACCATACCATCAATGCCTGAGCCAAGATCAACGAAAACACCGTACGGGGTTATGCTCTTAACAGGTCCTGTATATTTTTTACCGACCTCGATTGAGTTCCAAAATGCATTCTCGCGGGCTTTGCGTTCCGCACGGATGGCATCACGTATTGAACCGTAAGCTCTCTTTCCACGGTTGTGCGCTTCTTTGATTTTTACGTGCTGCTTTGTGCCAACGAGTGAAGAAAGATCACCGTCTTTCGGAACACCGGTAAGCGCTGCCGGCACAAATACGCGCACGGAGTTGACGCTCATTACAACGCCACCTTTTACAGCTTCCGTGACGGTTCCTTCAAGAATTTTGCCTTCCTTTTCGGCATCTACGATACCGGCCCAGTTGTTGTCAGCGTCGACACGACGCTTTGAAAGCATTGCAATGCCATCAACATCACTTACTTTGATAACATAAGCTTTTATTTCATCTCCGACTTTGACAGCATCGGTCAGCTTAACCGACGGGTCATCAGAGAATTGTTCCTGTGTGATGATACCAGTAGATTTAACGCCGAGATCGAGATGAACCTCATTCGCTGTGACGGAGGTAACAATACCGGTCACTATGTCTCCTGGATTTAGTGTTTTGAATGATCTTTCGAGTAGTTCCTCAAAGGTTTCGTTCGTTTGCTTACGCTCCGCCATCTTGCGTGCAACCTCCTCAATGATACTGTCGGGTGTCGAAGCCCCGGCAGTTATTCCGATTATATTAATACTAATATTTCCGAATAATTCGGACGGAATATCGTCTTTAGTTTCAATACGATATGAAAGTGGGCATCGGGAGGCGCATATTTCATAGAGCTTTCTCGTATTGGAGCTGTTTGCCCCACCGATTATAAGCATCGCGTCCGCTTTTGCGGCTATTTCTTCGGCTTCCCTTTGTCTTTTATCCGTAACAGTACATATTGTATCAAAAAATTTTACGTTTGTATATAGCTTTGCGATAATTTCCCTACTTTTTTCCCACTCTGCCGACGTAAGAGTCGTTTGTGCAGCAACAACAATAGTTTTATTTTCCAAAAAAGACGCATCATCAGACGATAAAAACCGCAAAAGCTCGTCTGAAGACGAAAAAACAAAAGATTTACTTCGTGCATAGCTGACAATTCCTCGGACTTCCGGGTGTTCTGCTGCTCCAATCAGGATAAAAACAGTATCGTCACCCGTTTCACGCTGTGCTATTGCCTGTGCCTTTTTAACTATGGGACATGTGCAATCTACCACATGAAAGTTCGGCGAATCCTTCTCTGCTGTGGATAGATTCTCCGACTCTTCTTTCGTTATGCCATGAGCCCGCACAAGAACAGTAACGCTTTTGCCACTCCTCGCTTCGTCAATAAGGCGCGGTATATCATCACGGCCGATTGTGATAACGCCGGCTTCACGCATTTTTTCATTATACTGAGCATTATGTATAACGTCGCCATATGTGTATACGGCGCCGCCGTTCTCTTTTGCTTCGGAAACAATTCGTTCAAGCGTCTCTGTCGCCCGGCGAACACCAAAGCAAAAGCCGCAGTTTTTTGCTTTAATAATCGTCAATTTAACCGGCCTCCGATGTATCTTTTATTTCGGGCGTACTACTCTCGCTGCCAAGCTCGCATACTTTGTCAAAAATATATTTTATAACGTCTGCATACTTTCCATCGCCGTAGTAAGCGGAGTACTCGTCATATGGAATCTGTCGTCCGAATATGACCTCTGTCCTCCGGAAGAGCCTTGTACGGTTTCCCTTTGTCTTTATATATGCGGGCAGCACACTGGCATGTGCCCTGCTCGCAATCATAGCGGCACCAGAATACACTTTTGTTGTCCTCGGATCAACCTTTGGCTTTCGCGTACCCTGAGGAAATATGCAAACAAGCTCTCCCTCAGAAAGCAGCTCAATTGAACGTTTGATTGAACCTACATCGTTTTGTCCGCGGCGGACAGGATATGCTCCGAGCGATGAAAGGAATTTTGATATAAGCGGAATTCGGAAAAGTTCAGCTTTTGCCATATATCTGACGCGGCGGTGCGTCACAGCCGAGAGAATAATAACGTCCGACATAGATGTATGGTTCGCGCATATAAGGCACGGCCCTTCCATCGGCTCATTTTCCGCTCCCGTCACACGCACACGATACAGGGTGCGCATCATCCCGGCAAAGAGACGATGCATTGCATCATAAAACGTCATCGTATGATGCTCCGGTTTTTTCGTTAATTATTCTTATAGCTGCTGCAAATGTATCAGCAGGATCGGCAAAGGACGAATTGTCAAGCAAAACAGCATCCTCTGCAGGGATTGCGGGCGCAATTTTGCGGCCGCTGTCTTGGCTATCCCTTTTTTTCATATCAGCGAGCACTTCTTCATAAGTCACAGACATGCCTTTGCGCGTCAGCTCATCAAAGCGCCGCTTGGCACGGTCCTCAATGGATGCATAAAGAAATATTTTAACGTCGGCATCAGGCATTATAACCGTTCCGATGTCGCGTCCGTCCATGACAACATCGCCCTTTGCGGCAAGTGTACGCTGTAAATCAAAAAGGAACTCTCTTACCTCAGGGATTGCAGAAACGGCTGATGCATAAAGGGATATTTCAGGCGTGCGTATAGCGTCCGACACATCCTCATCTGAAAGAAAAACACACTGCCGTCCGTCTTTATAGTCAAGCGATATATCAACATCCGGAAGCATTGCCACAATACCGGCAGTGTCGTCCATTTTTATGCCACGCCGGGCCGCCGCAAGACCTATTGTGCGGTAAAGTGCTCCCGTATCTACATATTTTAGCCCCAGTTTTTTTGCCAGGTTTCTTGCAAGGCAGCTTTTCCCTGCGCCGCCAGGCCCATCAATCGCTATTTTCATAATGCTGTAAATAAAACCTCCACAGGCACTTCTCCTATCAAATAAAATAATTGCTTAAAATATTAGCTTTTAGCCGCGGCAGCGGCTTTTCCAGCCGCTCTTCCGGTGGAAAACGCTATCTGCAGATTATAACCGCCCGTATAGGCGTCGACATCTATAACTTCACCGCAGAAATACAGCCCCGAAACAGTCTTTGCTTCCATCGTACGTGGGTCAAGACACTTAACATCGACGCCACCTGATGTAATGACGGCTTCTTCAATCGGCCTTTTGCGCAGAATAGGTATTTTGAAGCCTTTTAACGTCATAACAAGCGCGCGCCTCTCTTCTCTTGTAACTGTGTTGCACTTTTTGCGTTCATCAATGCCCGCCATATTAAGCACAACGGGGACAAGAGCAGAAGGAAGCAAATCGGCGCATGCGTTAATCATGTCGCGGTTTATATATTTTGCAAAATCAGATAATATTCGCGTATCAAGCTGTGATTCATTAAGCCCGGGCTTTAAATCAATCGACGCTGTGTATTTCCCGGGTAAAACATCGCCCATCCGTGCGGATGCCGAAAGCACAAGCGGCCCGCTTATGCCGAAATGTGTGAAAAGCATTTCACCAAGCTCAGAGAAAACAGCACGTGAGCTTTTCTCTGTTTCGTACATAGTCAGCTTGACATTTTTAAGCGTAAGCCCGGCAAGTGTTGCGCATGGCTCACCTGCCTCAAGCGGTACAAGTGATGGTAATGTGTCAGTCACCTTCAGCCCGGCTTCACGCGCGAAGCGGTATCCGTCACCGTCAGAGCCTGTCGTAGGGTATGAAAGCCCGCCACATGCAACGATAACACGGTCGTATGGAATAAACTGACCGCCAACTTCAATGCCACGCACAGCGCCATCTTCTGTAACGACGCGTGTGACGCGCTTGTTTACAATACTTACGCCGTTTGTGCGGCAGTATCTGATAAGAGCGTCAACAATGTCATGTGAGCGGTCGGATACCGGGAAAACACGGCGTCCGCGCTCTGTTTTCAGCGGTACACCGAGTGATTCGAAAAAAGACATTGTGTCAGCCGGCGTGAATTTTGAAAGCGATGCATATAAAAACTTTGGATTTCGGGGTACATGAAGTAAAAATTCGCTGATATCACAGTTATTTGTCACATTACAGCGTCCCTTACCCGTGATTGCCAGCTTTCGCCCGCACCGGTCGCCGCGTTCATATAGTGTCACGCGTGCGCCCGCTGCTGCTGCCGTACCCGCCGCCATCATGCCGGAAGCACCGCCGCCTATGACAGCGACAGTGGGTCGTGTGGAGTGTAAACCGTCAGGTTCAGTCATTATCGGTATCCTTTTCGTAGAGGTGGTATTCGTCCCAAATCCGTTCGAGCTTCAAAAGAGTATCAGAAAGCTCGTCCTGTTTTTTACGTCCGATTGCAACGATAATTGCGTTTATCAGCGAGAGCGGTGCGACAAGTGAGTCCATATATGACGCCATATCGCTCTTTGCAAAAAGAAGCCTGTCCGACCGGGAAGCGATAGGCGATGATACCCCGTCGGTTATGCCGATGACTTTCGCTCCCTGCGCTGCTGCAAACGCAACAGCTTTTACAATGCGGCGTGAGTATCGCGGGAATGTTATAGCGATGAGAACATCGCCTTCCCCGATACGAAGCATTTGCTCGTAAATGCTGTCCTCGCTCTCAGTATTAACACATTTTACATTGTCAAAGACAAGGCTCAGGTTATATGCAAGTATCTGCGCCATATAAGATGACAGCCGCACACCGGCTATATATATGTTCTTCGCCTCTATTATTTCATCAACGGTGGCTGCAAAATCATCAGGATTATTTTCTTCAATTGTCGCGCGGATATTCGCAATATCTGAAAGGAGAGTCTTTTCTAATGGGCTTGAATCTCCAAGACGTTCGTTTGTCACTTCAATGCGCTGAACTGATGTCAGCTTTGAACGCACAGTATCCTGAACAGCACGCATAAGCTCAGGATAGCCTTCAAAGCCAAGCTCAATTGCGAATCGCACAACAGTAGATTCGGAAACTCCGGCCTGCCGCCCAAGCTTTGCTGCCGTCATAAAAGCAGCTTTCTCATAATGGTTTAAAATATACTCGGCTATCCGGCGCTGTCCTTTTGACATGTCCGACATTCGAGACTTTATTTCGTTTAAAATATTCGTATTCATTTATACTCCGAGGTGTCCGTCTATGCAAAAAACGGCGGCACATTTATTTTTTTGGCATTTATCTAATTAATTATATTTTATAACTTAGTGCGTGTCAATAGTGCAAGACTTGTGTAGAAGAATTGCATAAATTAACACGCATGAAAAAAATCCCGCCCGTTTTCTTCGGGCGGGATTGACATATTTCCCGCGCTCCGACGCTTCAGTTGCAACGGCGGCAGCCGGAGCCGTCTCCATCCCCTTGCGGTAAGAACGAAGGTGGGTAGAATTCGTTAACTGGGAAAGCCATGCTGCGGAAGAGCTTGCAAGGATCATCGTCAGAGGGGCTGACGCATTCCTTATCAGGAACGGTATATTCCGTTGCGGTAATGAGGTATTGCGCCGGGCGCTCAATGCGGACGACTGAGAAGAAACCAAGTGAAACAACAAGGAATCTTTCATCGTCACCACCGATAAGGCTTCCGTTAATCGAGTTGGTAACCGTTTCCGGTATCTCGTCAACGGAGCAGCAGCAACAGCAGCAAGAGCGCGGCTCAACGATTTTTGCGTTCAAGATAATCGGGTCTACCGTCTCCATTACGGCTACCGGCATATTGGTGTTAATGCGGTTTCCGGAAAGGTTTGGACGGCGGCACGTATTATCCTCAAACGGGTCGCTGCGGAATATGCTTACATTGCCCTCCGATGCAAAAAGGATAACGCGTTTTTCTACAACAGCGATACCTTCAAGCTCGTGCGGAACACCATTGCAGCAAACTTCACAGAAAACTTTTACGTAAATACGTATTGTTATTTGATAAAACCCGCGGTTGAAGGGGACATGGTCGACATCAAGTGTCGCCCATACTATTTGAGCGTGTTTTGTGCGAACTGACTGTGTACGATTGATGAGCTCCTGTCCGAATGGAGTAAGATATACTCTTACGTCCTCAAAGCAATCTTTGTCACGACAGGAATCGAGCACTCTGTATGTGTCAATGCAGACTGTTTCACGCTGCGAGCATGAACCAGCTACACCGGGTGTTTTGTTCTCAGGCATAGATTGAGTTTGCCTCCTGTGATAATGTGGTCTCGCGTTTTCTAATATACGCGGCCTACAATCACAGAATATGCCGAATACAAGTTATTTGTCACGGTTTTACATATCATGTGTCAATATATAAATAAATCCTCCGAGACACCGTCATCGGAGGATTTATTATGACACTTTGCTGTCCTTCTCAGATAAACCTCTTCATGGTTTCAGTAGCTTCGGATGGGTCAATAGTTGATGTAATAACACACTTGAATCCATACTTTTTCTCAAGCTGCTCAAGCTCAAGAAGAAACTTATCAAATGCTTCTAAATCACCACGGCAGATTTTCAAGGCTGAATCAATAAAAAGGTCGGTGATGTCGTGATCGCTTGCTATTATTCCGCATACGAAGCCGAAAAGCGACTGCGCGTCGGATATCATGTAATCGTCCACTTCTATCAAGCGGCACTGATATTTTAACTGGTAACGGAGCTTGTTGTCCTTTTCGATGCATACAACAGAACCATTCGTTGTATCCACCGCATCATTCACCATCTTAGTCATAGCTTTTGTTTTACCTGTTCCGCTTTGTCCGATGATTAATTTCAAATTCGTTACCTCCTGAATTTAATCCGACACCCAACGTGCCTCTTTTATTGATATTATACCATGACCTGCCCGATGTTTTCAACCTCTTTTGTCATTTTGTATAATTTATATATTTGTCTTTACCTTATTTTGGTTGTTATCGCTAATTAAATGACTATAGTCTTTTTTGAAGAGTATCGCGCAGCTCTTCGTATCCCGGTTTCCCGAGAAGCGCAAACATATTTTTCTTATACGCCTCAACGCCGGGCTGGTCAAACGGGTTGACACCTAACATATATCCGGACACGGCACATGCAAGCTCAAAGAAGTAAACAAGCTCGCCAAAGCTGCCCGCACTCGTATCATTCGCTTCAATGACGATATTCGGAACACCCCCGTCTGCATGAGCTATGAGCGTTCCCATCATAGCCGTGCGGTTAATATCGCCGAGCGTCCGGCCGGAGAGGAAGTTCAAGCCGTCAATGTTGTCCGGATCATGCGGCACGGTAACAGTCGCTGCCGGTGTCTTTATATCAAGCACTGTTTCAAATATATTGCGAAGTCCGTCCTGAATGTACTGTCCGAGTGAATGAAGGTCTGTCGAGAACATAACGGACGACGGGTATATGCCCTTGCCATCCTTGCCCTCGCTCTCGCCGTAAAGCTGCTTCCACCATTCAGCAAAAAGGGCGAGTGACGGCTCATAACCGACAAGTATTTCAGTTGTCTTGCCCTTTCTGTAAAGAATGTTGCGAAGCGATGCATAGCGAAGGCAGTCATTGTCACTGCCCTCGCGCAGGAAAGCATCACGTGAAGTAGCAGCACCGGACATCATTGCGTCTATGTCAATGCCGGCAACGGCAATCGGTAAAAGCCCGACGGATGTCAGGACGGAATATCTGCCGCCTATATCGTCCGGTACAACAAATGTCTCATACCCGGCGCGGTCGGCAAACGCTTTCAGCGTACCGCGTGCACGGTCCGTTGTGACGAATATGCGTTTTTTAGCGCCTTCAATGCCGTATTTCTCCTCAAGAAAACCGCGGAATATGCGGAACGCTACGGCAGGTTCCGTTGTTGTTCCCGATTTTGAGATTACGTTTACGCATACATCCTCATCGCGGCAAATCTCAAGAAGCTCTGCCAAAGCGGAGGGGCTTATCGTATTGCCGGCAAAATATATCTTTGGTGTATTCTTAGCAAGCGCGTTATAATTATTGGATTTTACAAACTCAATCGCAGCGCGCGCACCGAGATAAGACCCGCCGATACCTATGACGACAAAGACACTGCACATCGAACGTATGCGAAGAGCGGCATCTTTAACCCGGGCATATTCATCACGGTCATAAGAAACCGGAAGGTCAACCCAGCCAACAAAATCAGAGCCAGGTCCTTTTTTTGACTTCAGAAGCGAAAGAGCAGCTTCTGCCTGCGGTGCGATATATTCAAGCTCACTTTCTTTTACGAATCCGCGTGTGAAACTGTCATTTAGTTTAACGCTCATTTTTATAGATTTTACTTCCTTTCATTTGAGGGGTTGTGCGGCAACACGCCACAAGTCATTTTATTATAATATACGCGGTACTTTTTTTCAATTATTTGCCGCTATAAATGCTATTAATTGAGTAAAAAGCTTCTGATTAGTCTTAACAGTAATCCTCCATACCCGATTTTCGCAACAGAGTTTGCCGCTGTTATCGGTACGGTACCAATTACCTCTCCGTCAAGCGTATATGTAACGACGCCAACTTCGTCACCTTCGTTTACAGGTGCCGCAACGCTTTCGTTGAGCTTTATTTCCTCAACTACGTTTTTATCCTTCCCTTTCGGCAATACAACAGAGAACTTGTCGTAATGAGCTTCTGCTGTCGGCGCTACACCGCCGGTGACGGGGATGAGCCCTGCAGAACCTCCTTCTGTTGAGTAAACACAGAAATTAGCAAAACCATAATCAAGGAGCGTTTTGGCTGCTTCATTTCTTATATCACGTGTCGGCGACGCCATAACAACGGCGATAAGCGACATTCCGTCGCGCTCAGCCGTTGCGCTTATGCAAAATCCTGCTTTTGATGTCGACCCTGTCTTTAGTCCGGTTGCCCCACGATAAAAGCGAATGAGCCTGTTTGTATTTGTCAGCCCGAAAGCACCGTTTCGTATTGTATCCATCCATATTGTTGAATATTTAAAGACATCAGGGTGGTTATTTATAAGCTCGCGAGACATAATAGCAACATCGCGTGCGCTTGTCAGGTGCTTATCTGATTCCGGTGCATCATCAAGGCCGCTTGTATTGACAAAATGCGTATTTTTCATCCCAAGCTGCTCGGCTCTTTCGTTCATCCGCTGTATGAAAGCTTCTTCACTTCCGGCAACATGCTCAGCAAGCGCCACGGACGCGTCATTTGCAGAGGAAATGATAACACATTTGAGGAGTTCCTCAACGCTCATCTGCTCACCGGGCTCAAGATAAACCTGTGAGCCACCCATCGATGCTGCGTTTTCACTGACTGACACGATGTCATCGTAGGATATAGTTCCTGCCTTAATAGCTTCCATGACAAGAAGTATCGTCATAATTTTTGTCACGGACGCAGGGCGGAGCCTTTCATCGGCATTTGATTCATAAAGCACACGCCCTGTCGATGCTTCCATCAAAATTACGCTTTTTGCATTAAGCGAAAGCGCCGTCGTTTGAACAGCATCAGCTTCGGATGATAAGGCTTCAGCACCTGTTAAAACGTTAGCACCGACCTCCGCTTCATCTTCATCGGGTTCCATTCCATCCGATGCGGCTGTAATCATCAATGACATAAGTATCAGCGCCAACGCTGTTACGACAGCAAAAGCTCGTTTTATCGCAGTTTTCGTTATAATCAACAGTCTTCCCCAACCTTTCCCGCTTTTATTAATATCATTCCGTTTGAATTATACGGGGACAGGCGAAAAATTATGATGGAATGGAAGGCACAATCAAATAAAATAAGGCGGTATATGCTCATATACGATAAAACATAAAAAAGGCGCCTGAAAATGGGCGCCTTTATCTATTTAATACGTATTTATAATCAAAAATCTTATACTAACTACTACTCTTTCGAATCTTCTGTGAATTCACTCTCAGATGCTGAGGTGAGCATGAATACAACTTCATCTCCGTCTTTTACATAGTTCGTGCCGGCGCGGCCTTCTTTCGGCTCAACTCCGTTTATCGTGTAAGCCCAGAAAAACGTTACAGCCTCGCCATCAATCGTTGCGTATTCCTTTTTATAATTTTTAATGCTTTCGATTGAAAGCTCATCTTCTGTCAGCTGATAAGTATCAATACCAAAGTTAGCGGCGGCTTCACGGAATACACGAATGACACTTATCTTTTCGTCTTCTTTATATTTAATCTCAATGGGTACAGCGTTAAGAATCACTCTGTCTTCCTGAGGAATTATAAACTCCTCATTGTCGGCGTTCTTGTCATACATGTAATTAATATACTTCTCGTCAAGCTTTATGGTTACCTTTACAGTCATAGTATTACCGCATGCTGCAAGCATTGTACCCAGCATTGCAGTTAATACTATAAAAGCTATAAACTTAACTTTTTTCATAAATACGGTCGAATCCTCCCATAAAATTTATCATGTTTGTACAAATCCAGTATAATTTATATCCAGCATGATGTCAAGATATTAACTATATTTTGTATGATTATTTATAGTTATTCAGGAAATAAGACGAAACTCTTAACCATCATGAAAAGTGTCATAATAAGCGCAGCTATCGTCAATATGCACGATTTTTTGCCGACGACTGACGATTTGCTGATAGCACAAACGAGAAGCGCTGATGAAGCAGCAGCACATGCAAACGCAAGCGGCGGAATCACAGGGTCTGTTAGCAGCGGATACCAGGGGAAAGCCATTGCAGCAGCACTGTTTAGAAAAAGCATGCACTTTATCTTCTCATGCCTGTTTTCTGCATCAACATCCGCTGCAAGCCCGGCAGCAAAGCCAAAGATTAAATATCCTAAAACACAAATCACACATTCAAGTATGTTTTTGTTTGGAGCACCGCCGCATATCAGCGAAAGAACTGATGCAATCAAAAAAACAACTGTCCAATTTGCGACGGTGCGCACCGTCCGGTTAGGCGTATGACGACGCTGCCCGTCGTCCTTTCCATTCATCTGCTTCATAAAAAACCACCCCAATATGATTATATTGGAGTGGTTTTTATAATATGCTTATTTACCTTTATTCCATGCCGTTGTCATTCGATACGGTCTGGTGAATCACCAGGGCTTATAACATCGCCCGGCGGATTATCTTCGTTATCATCACCACCACCGCCGGCATCGTTAGTTGTCGTTTCTGCCGTCGTTGTCTCGGCAGTGGTAGTTTCGGCTGTCGTCGTTTCTTTTGTTGTTTCCGCTGTTGTCGTCGTTTCCGTATCTCTGACATCGTCGGCAAATCTTGACGTGTCAATACCTGTCGAACGGTTAAAATCGTAATGCTGATAACAGAATCTATTAAACGGCTTGCTTACGTTCGACGTACCGCAATACTCCCCATCCTTCAGAATATTCTGGAAGAAAGGTACACCCCACCATCCGGCAGGTGCAACATTTGACGGCAATGCACGGTAAACGTACTGCGCGTCGGTAACTACGATTTGCTTCGGGAAGTTTCTGTCTTCCACTCTAATCAGCGAATACTTGACAATATTTTTGCTGTTGCAGTACTGGCTTGCGACACCACCTGTCGTTTTATCATAATTGACTATGACATGAACGTCACATTCTTCTGTCGGTGCTGTGTCTACTGTAAAATAACCTGTCTGCGAGCGATCACCGCGCGGATCAAGCTTACATGCTTCTGTCATCAGTTTGCCGGAATCTTTACAATAGGTGCACTTTATCAAGCCTGATGCGTCGGTAAACGTCTTTAACTTCTCTTTATTGGCTTTAGCATTGGCAATGATATCTTCATGAATCAACGCCATTACGTTGTCCCATATCGTCATTGCCGGGTTTACGGAGAAGTTCGTCAAGGTCTGGTTTAAATCGTAGCCAAACCATACACCGCAAAGGTAATACGGAGTATAGCCTATAAACCAGCGGTCATAGTCTGCGTTCGTAGTACCCGTTTTACCCGCGACGTCTATTTGCTTCTTTAACGTAATTTTTCGCGCTGTACCGTCATCAACAACAGCCTCAAGTAGCTTTGTCATAATCGTCGCCGTTTGCTCGCTTATAACAACCTCGCTTGGCTGATTGTTTGTGAGTATTACGTTTCCTTCTGAATCTGTCACTTCAATAAACGTCCGCGAATAGTTATAAACACCTTTGTTGGCAAATATCTGGTATGCGGTCGTTATATCGCGTACGGTTAGCCCGTAGGTGAGCTGCCCGAGTGCCAACGGAGCGAGCGATTTATCTGAATATACAATACCTGCTTCGCTTGTATAGCTGTCAATTATATCAAGATGGAGTTTTTCTGTTAAAAATGAAAATGAATTTTCAATTCCAAGCGCTTGCAGGACGCGGACGGCTATTGTGTTCGTTGACTTACGGAGCGCATCGTATACGGTTGTAAGCCCCTCATAAGTTAACGTAGAGTTTTTCGGCCATGGCACAGCTTTAGACGGATCGGTGTAATTGCCAAAGCTAACAGGAACGTCGTCAAATACACTGCCCCAGGTTACAACTCCACTCTCGATTGCAGGCGCATAAACAGACAGCGGCTTTATCGCCGAACCGACAGGGCGCTTTGATTGAGTTGCGCGGTTTAAAATACGGCTACCTGTTTTCTCACCACGACCACCGACAAGCCCTAAAATATCGCCTGTTGCCGGATCAATTACGATAGCAGCAGACTGCGGTTGTATTCCGGTATCGTTTTTAGGGAAGAATTTATCGTTTAAATACGCAGTCTCAAGTATATGCTGTATCTTCGGATCCATGACGGTATAAATATTAAGACCGCCGGTGTATATCATAAGCTCTGCTATTTTTTTAGATGTGTTATACTTTTCGGCGTATGCGTCAACGACATCCGCGATTACAGCATCTGTGTACCATGATGTCGGTGATGTTTCTGCGGAGGAACGCTGAACATTGAGTTGCAGGTCAGCGTAGAAAACTTCGTCATATTGAGCTCTTGTTATTTTTCCAAGCTCAAGCATCTTGTTGAGAACATACTGACGACGCTGCTTGTTCGCTTCCGGATGACGTATCGGGTCGTACTGATATGGCGACTTGGGAATAGCGGCAAGCGCCGCACATTCAATAAGCGAAAGCTCGCTTACATCCTTGCCAAAATACGTCCATGCCGCGCTTTGCACACCATAACAATTCTGGGAAAGAGATATAATGTTCAAATACATTGTGATTATCTCTTCCTTACTGTGGGTGCTTTCAAGATTCATCGCGCGCAGTATTTCCTGTATTTTGCGCTGAATCGTAAAATCATCGTCGCCTGTTGCGTTTTTGACAAGCTGCTGTGTGATTGTAGACCCGCCGAATGTATCTTTGATGTGCAAAACCTGGTTTGCAGCGGCGGCGATGGTTCGGAACCAGTCAACACCGTTATGGCTCCAAAAACGCTCGTCCTCAATTGCTATAAATGCATTTATAAGATCCTGAGGCAGGCTTGAATAATCAGCCCAGACGCTATACTGTGCCCCGATAAGCTGCTGATCCTCGATAAGGACAGGCTCCCCTATCCTGTTTTCGCGATCAGTATAATCCATGTAATAAAGCTGGGATGTTTTATTCGTGGATGTTATGATAAGCGAATCATCAAATGTCGGGTCGATATTGTTTTTGATATAAATTGCAAATGCCATACCTACAATGATACCTGTGACAGCACATATAAGCAGCACAGTCACAATGATATCAAGAAAAATTGTAAACGCGACGTACGAAACATGCGCTGCTAACCGTCCGGCTGTTCGAAATTCTGCACGCCAGTCGACCTGACGTATCTTTTGAGATACGCCGCGCAACCATGACGAAATTCCGCCACCCGGCTGTTTTATACGGGAATCGTCCATCGCTAATCACCCACTCTCGGTTTAAAAGATTTATGAAAAGATTGATTTGTTAAAACAGGTTTATTTTATACAATTGTAACCTTCATATTTGAATACTTTATTAATAAGCGTAAATAATAGTATTACACGGAAAAATTTTATGTTTTCTGGAGAAACCATGTTAAAAGCGTTAAAAACACTAATAAAATTTGTTGTGATATCGCTTCCGTATGTATGTGTAGGCGCATTTTTAGCCGTTAGTTTTTCACTGGCGTCAATATTTTTCGGTGCTGACAATGCCATTATAGCAAAAGACGCATATAAGAGCATTTTTGTTCCACATAATTCCGATATTGACAGCACGGCTTCTGACGTAAAGACTTTCGACGGTAATAAAAGGCAAGATAGCGCTATACCCGTGTTTTCACCGCACGATGAAACAGATGATAGCAGTAATGAAGAAATAAAAGATACCGATATTATTGGCGATGATGCTCAAAATGAAGGTGATATATACAAGCGCGGTTATATCGTCAAGCGATACGGCGATATAATCGGTGTTTTTGATGCCGGCGATGAAATTCCGTTTTTAACGATAGACGTTTTTGTATTCACGCTTCCGGAGAATGAGCGTCAGCAGCTTGAAACCGGTATTACTGTTCCGGCAAATGAGCTGGAAGAGCTGATTGAAGCATACACAAGCTGACACATTATAACATAAAACGCTGCTATACACCATATAATACCTTTGTCTCGCATAGATAAGCGTTAATTGTTATTGTAATATATTATTTTCTTATTCGCTTATCTCCATACAACATTTTCGTCCCCTAAAAGCAAGCGAAGCTCGCGTTCAAGTGTCGGCGTCGTATCGGCCCCGATTGATAATTTCTCATATTTGCCGGTGGATGCATCGTAGATAAAAACAGGCACCATCCCGCAGAATATTTCCACAAGAGCTACCGCGCGTCTGCAAAGTGTGTCATCTTTTGAAGGCACACGTATAAATAAGCGCCGCGGTAGTTTTTTATCGCTTTCATTCATTACTGCAGGGTCGCTATTTATAACCGAGTTACCGTCAGCATGTGACGGAGATACCGCAGCGTGAGTATGACGCTTCGCGTCTTCCGCGGCATCGGTAAGAGTCCTGATTGAGCGCATAAGGATCTTTGGCGCTTCATCTTCACGTATTGATATTTGCCCCACAACTAAAACAGGATCTTCGGCGCTGATTGTTGAGCTGTAACGCGACAAAACCTTCGGGAAAATGACAAGCTCAATCTCGCCTGTTTTATCTTCAAGCGAGGCAAACATCATGCTCTCCCCTGCTCTTGTTTCCTTATGCGTGCGGCGTGTTATCACGCCTGCCACCGTCACTGTGTCCCCGTCACCATACTTTACTGTTGCGGCGCTCGCGTCACCATTTATTATGTCTATGTTATCTATATCTCCATGATTCTCTTGAAAATCGCCGCTGTCTGTATCTACATCTGCGTTTTTCTCATCAGAATGTCCGCCGGTCACATCAACAATGGGTACAGGATGCAATAAAGCCAGCTCATCTGTGTAATCGTCGAGAATATGCCCTGAAAAATACATCCCCGACACTTGCTTTTCCATTGCAAGAAGCTGCGCGCGCGTAAACTCCTGCAGGTTCGGATAAACAAACTCAGGCTCAATGGTCTCCCCGCTCTGTTCTGACATGGCGGAAAAAATATCAAGCTGTCCTATTATATCTGTGCGTTTTTGATCGTGCAGATAGTCAAGGATTCGCTCATATGAAGCAATAAGGCGGCTGCGGGGTTCACCGCAGCTATCGAAAGCCCCGCCTTTAATTAGCGCTTCCGCCTGCCGGCGGTTAAGCCCTCCGTCGGGTGTAATGCTCATACGGCGGGCAAAGTCGTAAAATGAGCGGAAACGCCCGCCCTGCTCACGTTCCGCGACGATGGAATCAATAAAACCGCGGCCAAGCCCTTTGAGCACAAGAAGGCCAAAACGTATGCCATCATCACTGACCGTATAATCAGCGGTACTTTCGTTTATGTCGGGTGGTAAAACCTTTATGCCATAACGCGCACATTCGGCTATATAATCGGCTGTTTTACCTTCCGCACCAATCACAGAATCAAGAAGCGACGCCATATACTCCATTGTTTTATGGCGTTTCAAGTACGCAGTCTCATACGAAATTACGGCATAGCAAGCCGCGTGGCTTTTATTGAAAGCATAGCTGGCAAACGACGCCATCTCGTCAAACAGCTCAGTTGCATCGGCAGCACTCATACCGCGCTCGGTCGCACCGCGCACGAAATCGTCTCTTTCAGCTTCAAGCACATCGGCTTTTTTCTTTGCCATCGCGCGGCGCACGACATCAGCACGCGCATATGAATAACCGGCAACCTCACGGAATATCTGCATCACCTGTTCCTGATAAACAATACAGCCATATGTTTCATCGAGAATATTTTTAAGCGCCGGATGCTTATAATTGATTTTTCTTTTCCCGTGGCGGCCTTCAATATACTGCGGTATGCTTTCCATCGGTCCCGGACGGAAAAGAGCAATAGCTGCTATTATATCGTTTAGCGATGAAGGTTTTAGCTGCATTAAAAGCTGCCGCATTCCGGCGCTTTCAAGCTGAAAAACGCCATCCGTATGCCCTGAACTAATCATATCAAGCGTCGCCTGATCATTTTGCGGTATTAGGGCAATATCAAATGCGGGATCTTTTTCGCGTATGCGTTTTACGGTGTTTGATATTATAGTTATATACCGAAGTGCAAGAAAATCGAACTTGACAAGTCCGAGCTGAGCTACGGTATCCATGTCAAACTGTGTTACAACCGTCCCGCTGTTGACTGCAAGCGGCACTATATCTGTCAGCGGTACATCCGAAATAACAACGCCTGCCGCATGTGTCGACGCGTGGCGCGGCATACCCTCAAGCGCCTGCGCCGTATCAATAAGCCGCCTTACCTCGGGGGATGAATCGTATAAATCTTTCAGTTCAGGCTGCTTGAACGCATCTTTTAGTGTAATATTAAGCGTACGCGGAATCAGCTTTGCGATTGAGTCGACCTTTGCATAGCTCATGCCGAGCGCGCGTCCGACGTCGCGCACGGCAGCACGCGCAGCCATTGTTCCAAACGTAATTATCTGAGCAACATGTTCTGTACCGTACTTTTCTCTCACATATTCGATGACTTCGTCGCGTCTATCATAACAAAAATCAACGTCAAAGTCCGGCAGGCTTATTCGCTCGGGATTAAGGAACCGCTCAAAAAGCAAGCCATACTTTAAGGGGTCAAGGTCTGTTATGCCAATCAGGTATGCGACAAGGCTTCCGGCACCGCTTCCGCGCCCGGGCCCGACGGGAATACCGTGCTTTTTCGCCCATGCTATGAAATCGGCCACTATGAGATAATACTCATCATAGCCCATGCCAATAATAACGGAAAGTTCGTGTTCAATACGAGCTCTGTATTCCTCCTCCGGGTGCTCATCCGTAAAGACGATATGACCAAGCTCAATCCGCCGGCGAAGCCCCTCCTCCGTCTCACGGCGAAGGTATTCTTCCGGTGTGAGATTCCCCGTAAACGGAAAGCGCGGCATGTGTATTGTTTTAAAATCAAGCTCAAGGGAGCACATATCGGCGATTTTTACTGTGTTTTCAAGCGGTGAGCCGTTATCTATTCCGCTGAAAAGCATCGCCATTTCTTCAGTTGACTTATAATAAAACTCATCCGTTTCAAAACCAATGGGGCGACCGTCTGTTATGACGCTGTTCGTTTGAATACACATAAGAATAGCATGTGTGTCGGCATCGTTACGTGAGATGTAATGTACGTCGTTTGTAGCGACAAGCGGGATACCACATTCGTGCGATAAACGGATGAGCGAAGCGTTTACAGTTCTCTGCTCCTCAATCCCATGGTCTTGAAGCTCAAGGTAAAAGCCGTCCTCGCCAAACATCTCCTTCATCTTAAGGGCAAATTCACGCGCACCGGCGAAATCACCTGCCGAAATTGCGCGAGGAATGTACCCTGCAAGGCATGCCGACAGCGCTATCAGCCCTTCGCTGTGTGATGAAAGAAGCTCCATATCAATGCGCGGACGATTGTAGAAGCCGTCAATGAAGCCCCGCGAGACAAGGTACATTAAGTTTTTGTAACCGGTCATATTCCGGCAAAGTAAAACAAGGTGATAAGCGGATATTGAGTCGCGAAGTGCCTGTTTTTCAAATCGGGAGCGCGGAGCAACGTAAACTTCGCATCCGATGATGGGTTTTATGCCTTGTTCAATACACGCACGGTAAAATTCAATGACGCCATACATTACACCGTGATCTGTCAGCGCAACGGCTTTATGCCCCATTTGCTTCGCCACGACCGGAATATCACGAACACGGCAGGCTCCGTCAAGTAGACTGTATTCACTATGGAGATGAAGATGTACAAATCCCGCCATGTTGAATATATACCCCCTTACCGATTATTCTTGTTTGATTTCGCTGTGCACCTGCGGCGCATCAGGTGCTGCCGCCCTCTTTTTTATACCCGTATTTTTCCGCTGTCTCAATTATTTTTTTCAGTCTTGTTGCAATCCCGGATTTCGTCATGGGAGATGGTGATACTGCGGCAAGCTGGAAAAGCGACATATACGGGTACTCTTCCCGTAAAAGAGCCGTTTCATATAAATCGGGTGGCAGAAGGCTAAGCCTGTCCGTTTCCCGGAGAAAACGCACGGCATCGCGCGCACGTTCTGATGCCGCCATTGATTTTTGAATATTATAAACGTCCGTGTTGCGCACACGGTTTGCATCGTTTTTAACACCAGCTGCAATTTTTGTGTTAATTATATCAAAAGTTGCCCGTGATGCACCTATAAGTGCAAAAAAATCGCTTATTTCGTCGCTTGATTTAATATATGCAATATAGTATTCTCGCCTTGGCTTAACTTTTGCTGTAATTCCGTTTTCGGCAAGAATTTTTACAGCTTTTTCAGCAGCACTTTTTTCACGGAAGGTAAAGTCAAGGTTATATTCGCGCGTCGATGGGTCCGTCAGGCTTCCATATGCGAGGAAAAGCCCGCGCAGAAAAGCTCCCTGACAGCTGGAACACCGATACGCCCTTGTATCGCCTGCCACACCAAGCTCCGACATATCCGGTGTCTCACCGCGTATGGATGATGGGTAAATCTCGTCAAGCAAAGTAAGAAAATATTCACGTATATCTGTTCGCCGTATGGCGGGTAGCGTCGCACGTCCGTCCGGCGTGGGTGGTGAAAAAAGAAGCGCTGCGCGCAGCATATTTCTGCGGCAGCACTTATTTTTTACGCGCGAAGCGCAGATCTCGCGCTTGAGTTCGTACGAGTATGACAAAAGCGCACCCCCAAATCAAATGTCAGTCGTCAGTTGCTTTATTATAAATAAATCAGCTCACGTTCAAGCTCAATACCGTGTTCAGCACGTATCTTTTCGGTTATTATATCAATCAGCGCCTTCACATCTGCAGCAGTTGCGTCGCCTGTATTGATGATAAATCCGGCGTGTTTTTCGGATACTTGCGCACCACCGACGCGAGCACCCTTGAGTCCGGCTTCTTCAATAAGTTTCGCTGTATAGTAACCGGGGGGACGCTTAAAAACGCTGCCGGCGCTTGGGTATTCAAGCGGCTGCTTTTCACGGCGCCGTTTCATGAGATCCTCCATATACGCGTCAATTGATTCCCTGTCACCCCGTGACAGCGAAAATGATGCCGATAAAACAACGCGCCTAGGAGATTTGCGATAAATACTCATTCGATAACCAAATTCGTGATCTTTTAAAGTGAGTTTTTCAATCTCGCCTGTTTCACAGTTGTAGGCTTCGCTTGAGATGAGCACACAGGACACATCACTGCCATATGCCCCTGCATTCATCGTAACAGCGCCGCCTATTGTTCCGGGTATTCCGTAGAAAAACTCAAGACCCGAAAGAGCGGCATTACGCGCAGCTTTTGCCGCATATTCGACAAGCAGGCCGCACTCCGCCGTATAAACAGTGCCTTTTAAGCTGCTGCCGCGCATTTTTGATGTAACTATAAGTACTCCGTCGTAGCCAGCATCGTCAATCAAAAGATTCGTGCACGCGCCGACTACGTCGTAGCGCTCACCGCACACTAAAGCGGCGCGGATAAGAGACATAAGCGCCACGCGGCTCTTTGGCCACACGACAAGGGCCACAGGACCGCCGATTTTAAATGATGTTAAGGACTTACCAAGTACACCTTCAGCGTAGTCAAAGTCGGCTGCAACCGAGGTTGTAAGCGAAAGCAAGGCTTTAGTATTCAAGTTTCGGTACCCCGCATATTTCGTACAGCTCGTCGAGCTTTTTTATAGTGTATGTCGGAACTACATCCCCTGACTCATGACACTCGGGATTATACCAGCATGTATCAAGGCCGGCGCCGATCCCTCCGGCAATATCGCTTGTGAGCGAATCGCCTACGACGAGCACACGGTGTTTTTCCTCTTCTGATTTTATGCCAGCTCGCTCAAGTGCCATGTCGAAATACGCCCGCTCAGGCTTTGTTGCGCCCATGCTTTCAGAAATGAATACGTCTTTGAAGTATTTTGAGATAGGCGAGCGCGAAAAGCGGCCTGTCTGAACCCGTGTTAAGCCATTTGTAATAATATATAGCGACGCATATTTTGATAAATTGCGGCAGACATCTTCAGCACCCGGTATAAGGATGCACTTCTCCGACAGGCGCTCAACATAGTATTCGCACAAAGTTAAAGGATTGGCATTTGACGGTACCCCTTGCCGTGCCATTTCTTCAAACAAAATACGAAAACGGTCAACCCGTAGCTTTTCGCGTGTAGTTTCACCGCGTTCAAGCGCTTTCCATTGAGCTAAATTTATTTCATGGTATAAAGCTATAACAGCAGGCGTCGGTTCAATTCCCGCATTTATGAGTGTTTCAGATAACGCCTCTGCCTCGGATGTGTCAAAGTCATACAGAGTGCCGTCGGCGTCAAAAAATATGGTATCGTATCTCATTATTTAAGTTTAAACCTGTGATATACTTTTTTGCCCTTGCGTATGATAATCGATTCTGCGAAATTATCCTTATCAAAGAGTGTGTTCGGATCGCTTATCTTGCCGTCGCCGCAAAATACGCCGCCCTGTACGATAAGCGTTCTTGCCTCGCGGCGGGATGATGCGAGCTTAGCTTTTACAAGCATGTCGATTATGCCGATTTTGCCATCGGTAAAATCTTCCTCCGAAAGCTCTGTCGTCGGCATATCTTCCGCAGCACCGCCACCGCTAAAAAGGCTGCGTGCAGCTTCAAGTGCGCGGTCGGCTTCATCTTTTCCGTGGACAAGAGATGTCAGCTCGTACGCTAACTTTTCTTTTGCCTTGTTAAGCTCTGCTCCTTCAAGCTTTTCATATTCGGCTATTTCATCAAGCGACATAAACGTAAGCATCTTCATGCATTTTATGACGTCGGCATCAGCGACATTGCGCCAATACTGGAAAAAGTCATAAGGCGGCGTCTTTTCGGGATCAAGCCATATGGCGCCTTTTTCGGTTTTGCCCATCTTTTTGCCGTCGCTTGTTAAAAGCAGGCGGAAAGTAAGACCGATAGCTTCACGACCGGTTTTACGGCGAATAAGCTCGACACCTGCTATGATGTTAGACCACTGGTCGTCACCACCGAGCTGCATTTTGCAGTCATAGTCTTCGTTTAAGCGGTAAAAGTCGTAGGCCTGCATGAGCATATAGTTAAATTCAAGGAATGTAAGCCCTGTCTCCATACGCTGCTTGTAACATTCTGCTGCAAGCATGCGGTTGACGGAGAAATGCGGACCGATATCACGAAGAAAATCTATATAGTTAAGGTTCCAGAGCCAATCGGCGTTATTTATAAATAATGCTTTGCCATCAGATGTATCGATAAAACGGGACATCTGTACTTTAAAGCGCTCAATGTTCGATATTATCTGCTCCTTCGACAACATTTTGCGCATATCGGTTTTACCGGACGGGTCACCAATCATGGCTGTACCGCCACCGAATATAGCAATCGGCCTGTGTCCGGCTTTTTGCAGGCGCGACATTATCATCATCTGAAGAAAATGACCGACGTGGAGACTGTCAGCCGTAGGGTCAAAGCCTATATAAAATGTTACAGGCCCGCCATCAAGAAGGCGTTGCGCTTCCTCTTCATTTGTGCACTGTGCGATAAGATCCCTATCCTTTAGTTCCTTATAAATGCTCATTTTTGTTTGCAGACCTTTCGTCATGTTTTTATGTAGTAATTATCGTTATTAATATTAAAATTTAAATTATTCTGCGATTCTGGCGCCCTCTGCGATAAGATCGATTGCTGCCTTTCGCTGTGTTTCCGTTACATTTATTCCGCCTATAATGCGTGCTACTTCATTTACGCGAGCTTCGCCGGAGAGAGGCGTGACCTCAGTTTCCGTTCTTCCGTCGCGCTCAGCTTTTGAGACAAGCAGATGCGTATCGGCCATCGCCGCTATCTGCGCCGAATGTGTGACGCATATCGTCTGGCCGCCACGTGCTGTTTTACGCAGCTGTAAACCAATCTTGCCCGATGTCGCACCCGATACACCTGCATCAATCTCATCATATATAACCGTCATGCCAGAATCATCGTCAGAGACAACACTTTTTACGGCGAGTATCACGCGCGACAGCTCGCCGCCCGACGCTACAAGCGAAAGCGGACGTGTATCTTCCCCCGCATTTGCAGATATGCGAAATTCCACATCTTCCGCGCCGTGTGGTGAAAGCTCACGCGGCATAAGAGCTATGTGAAACGACACCTTCGGCATGTCAAGCGATGCGAGGATTTCGGTGACTTTTTCCGCCATGCGCCGTGCGGCATCTGCACGGAGCGCTGTAAGAGATGCCGCAAGAGATTTTGCCCTTTCTTCAGCCTCTTTTATTTCAGCTTCAATTTGTGAGACAAGCTCATCGTTATTCTCAATTGCATTAAGGCGCTCGGCGGCGGAGTTTCTGTGCGCAAGGATTGACTCTATGTCACCGCCGTACTTGCGTTTCAGGCGGGAAATCAAATCAAGACGACCCTCAATCCTATCAAGGCGTTCGGTCGGGTCCTCGTCTAAAGCCTCGTCAAGTTCAAACGCTGCGTAAGTACGCCTTGCTATTTCCTCAAGCTCGGTAGCTATTGCCGAAACCCTTTCGGCGTCCGCCGCTGCTTCGTCGGAATACTCGGCAAGCTGTGAGAGCGCCGCCGCGATACGTTCAGCAAGAACTGACGCGGACACGCCCTTATCGTTCATGTAAGCTGCCCGATAGACAAAGCTCGCAAGCTTCACTGTCTTTTCTCTGTCGCGCAGGCGAGCGCGTTCCTTCTGAAGCTCTTCTTCCTCGCCAACACGCAGCTTTGCTGCGTCAATTTCGTTTATCTGATATTTTAATAGATCGGCAGCAAGAGCACCTTCTTTTGCCGCCCGGCGAAGTTCTTCGGCTTTTGAACGAAGTGATATAAGATGTGAATATGCTTCACCATAAGCTGCGGCAATATCACCTGCACCGGCATACAAATCAAGCAGTGCAAGCTGCGCTTCATGAGAACGCAGCAGCATGCTTTCGTTTTGTCCGTTTATCGTTATCAGAACCTCGGCAACACGGCGCAAAAGGGAAGCCGAAACGGAACGCCCGTTTATCTTAGCTTTGCTTTTTCCGTCTTGTGTGATTGTCCGCTCAATGTAAACTTCACCGTCATCGGTGCTGACACCACATTCGGCAAGCTGCTTCGCGGCATTATCATTTATTTCAGTGAAAAGAGCCGCCACATATGCTTCCGTCTCGCCTGTACGTATGAGCTGTGGGTTTGGCTTTGCACCCATAATAAGCCCGATTGAATCAATGATTATTGATTTACCCGCGCCCGTTTCCCCGGTCAATACAGTAAGCCCGCCGCCAAATTCGACGTCGAGCTTGCGTACAACCGCTATGTTCTCAATGTGTAGTGATGACAACAAGGCGACAGGCACTTCCCTTCATGTATTTTTAGTGAAAATATATTTGATTTAGAAATTATACGATTGGTAACGTCAGACTGTTTTTATAAGCTCTCTGATTTTCTCGCTGACTTCGGCGGCAGATTCCTCATCACGCGTGACGACGATGATAGCATCGTCTCCTGCGACGCATCCCAAAATCTCAAAGCCGGATATTGCGTCAATACCTGTTGCAACAGCTTGCGCCATACCCGGAAATGTTTTAATTACAACATTATTTAAGGCAAAATCAACGCTCGTTATGGAATCAGCAAGCGCGGCGTTAAATTTAGTCATATTAATGTTGTTGTGGTGAGAAGCAGGCACATATTTATATTTACCTTTGTCGGACATTACCTTTGAAAGCTTCAGCTCACGTATATCACGTGATACTGTTGCCTGAGTTACGTTAAAACCCTCTGACCGGAGTTTTGATATTAGTTCTTCCTGTGTTTCGATATCATATTTTTCTATGAGCTCAAGTATTTTACTCTGTCGCCTGCTTTTCATTCAGACCTCCCTCGCTTGATAGTGAGCATTAATTTGTAAGTATTCATGTGTTTATTCAATTACGTTTATATTTATATTATGTTATGGGCGCGCAAGCTTTTTTCTGAAAACACTTCTGAACCCGCCGTTTTTAACACGGACGAGCTTTGTACGCACGTCACTTCTTTTTATTCTGACGATATCTGTTTTCATAAGCTGCACATTCTCCGAACCGTCGACCGTTATGAAGAGCTCGGAACGGCAGTCCTCGGCGGCACGGCAGAAAATAATGTTTTCCGCAGAAAAAATCATCGGCCGTGTGAGAAGCGAATGCGGGCAAATCGGGGTGACGCATATACAGTCAATCGACGGGTCGACGATGGGACCACCTGCCGACATTGAATATGCAGTTGAACCTGTTGGCGTTGCAAAAATAATGCCGTCGGCGTAATATCGCTCAGGCTCGCCCTCCCCGCAGGATATTTCAATCGACGCCATACGGGACAATGTCCCGTGTGAAACGACAATATCGTTAAGAGCCGCGCCTGACCGCCAGATTATTTTCCCGTCACGCTCAATTTGAGCTGTGAGCATCATGCGCTCCTCTATGCGATAGTCCCCTGTCAGCGCGCGTTCGATAAGTTCAAGCTCGTCTGCTTCTATCTCGGCTATATACCCGATACGCCCTAAATTTACACCTAAAAGCGGAATCCCGCAAAAATCATGCGATGCATGAAGCATACAGCCGTCGCCGCCAAGCACAATTGCAAACTCAATATCAGCCGGCGGCGTACCATCGAAATACATAACATCAACATCAGCACCGCTTGCTGTAATTTTTACTGCTTCTTCTGTCACGCCACGGGCAGATGTGGGTATGCAAATGCATACATTGTGCTCAGCTTTTGTAAGGAGAGTAAGCAACCGTCGCAGCGTTTTGCTGCTTTTTTCTTTTCTTATTTTATCTTTATCTTTATCGTCCGCGGGTAACAGAGCAATCTTTCTCACTTTTTATCAGCTCCATTACATCAGCCCGCGTAATAGCGGGAGATGCTTCTTTATCATTTGTTTTTTTAAATAGGACAAGATATTCGACGTTGCCGCGACGACGCTCACGCTCATTTTCAACAGCGCCACCTGTAACAGGCGACACCGTAAGCGCAAGTGCACGCAGCCCAAGCTCCGCTGCCGCAGATATGACACGGCAAACAGCATCAGCGCGTGCTCGCGGCGATGTTACAACGCCACTGCTTCCTAAACTATCCTGGTTAAGCTCAAACTGCGGTTTTATAAGTGCAACAAGATGTCCGTCAGGTGCGGTAATTTCATATATAGCCGGAAGTATAAGCGTAAGTGATATGAAACTGACGTCACACACAACAACGGAGCACATCTCCGGAAGAGAGCTCGCCGTCATGTCGCGGGCATTTGTTCCTTCCATTACAATAACGCGGCTGTCGGCGCGCAGCGAAGGATGAAGCTGTGATGTACCGGAGTCAACAGCATATACTCGCGCAGCACCGTGACGCAAAAGACAATCGGTAAAACCACCGGTTGATGCGCCAATATCGGCACAAACAGCACCCGCCACATCAAGCTCAAAGCGGTCAAGCGCCGCCTGCAGCTTTAAACCTCCGACGCTGACGTACTGCAGAGGGCACACGTTTACCTCAAAAGTTGTGTTCTCGTCAACATCGTACGAAGGCTTTGTTATGATAGCACCATCAATCGTAACACGGCCTTCCGTTATTAAAAAACGGGCACGAGAACGGCTTTCGGCGTACCCCTTTTTATACAAGTAAACATCAAGCCTCATGAATTGTTCTCATTATATCAAAAAAAATGAATATTTTCAATAGAATTATGAATATATACACATAATTATGCATTACTTATCACGTGTAAGCAGCCATTTTGCAAGCTCTATTAGCATCTCTGAGCGATGATATGATGATACAGCACTTATAGCGTCGTTTGTGAGGTTTTGAGCGAACTCTCTTGCTTCATCAATGCTCATAAATGATAGTATCGTCGTTTTTCCGCGGCTTTCGTCTCTGCCAACAGGCTTACCAAGCTTCGCTTCATCACCTATAGCCCCGAGTATATCGTCGATCACTTGAAAAGCAAGCCCGATATTATATGCATATCTGCGTGCCGCAGCATAATCAGCTTCTGTGAGACTTTGTCGCTTGCTACCGTTCTCATCATCTGCACCGAACAAATCACCGTCAGCCGCAATACACCCCAGCGTACAAGCTGCGCTGATGATAGCACCAGTCTTCATCCGGTGTGTATCAAGGAGCATGTCAAATGAAACATCACCCGGCGCGTTTTCATTTTGTAAATCGCAAATCTGACCGCCTATCATCCCGTCATGCCCTGCTGCGGCAGCCAGTGTAGAAATTGCACGAATGTTTTGTGCGGGAGTTGTAAAAGGGTTGTCCGCACAAGCAGCGAAAGCGTATGTCAGAAGCGCATCGCCGGCAAGGAGTGCAAAAGCTTCTCCATAAACTTTATGGCACGTAGGACGGCCTCTCCGCATATCGTCATCATCCATGCACGGGAGGTCGTCATGTATAAGCGAATATGAATGCACCATTTCAACGGCGCATGCATATGGCAATGCTGCTGTTGTATCTCCTCCGAAAAGTTCACAAAAAGCAAGCGTTAAAAATGGACGAATGCGTTTTCCGCCGCCGAGGGTAGCATATCGCATGGCGTCATATACGACGCTATGCTTGACATCCCCCTTTGGCAAAAGCTCTTCAAGCGCAGCTTCCGTCAGCGCAGCACAGGAGGACAGTTTCTCGGCAATACTGCTCATTTATCTGTGCCCCCGAAGTCTTCTTCTTCACTTGTAGTGCCATCAGGACCTACAGTGAGGAGTTTAACTTTTTGTTCCGCTTTATCAAGTTTTTCGTTACAGAGCTTTACGAGCGAAACTCCTTCCTCAAAAAGCGAAAGTGACTCGTCAAGCGGCGCACCGCCACCCTCAAGCGCTCGTACAATCTCCTCAAGGCGCGCTATCGCCGCTTCAAATGTTAAATTCGTATTATCGCCGCTGTTGTCAGTTGGCCTTATATCTTTATTCTCAGCCATATGCCGTGTTACCTCCGCTTTTATATGCGCCCCGTTCGGTGCAGATTTTTTATATGATTAGTTTATTCTGAATGAACCAAATCTGATGATAACTCATCAAAGCCTTTATCTTTTTGCTCGACCTCTGTAACACTTGCCCTGATAATACCGTCAGCAGCACGCAGAGTGAGCTTGTCTCCCACATTTACGCGGGATACTCTTGTGATGACGTTTCCTTCTTCATTGAAAACAGCAAAATAACCGCGTGATAAAACAGAGAGCGGATTCATCGCTTCAAGTTTACCTGCAACGAGCGACAATGCAAGCCGTCCTGCTGTGCAGCGCGCCTTTGCCGAGACTGCGAGTTTGTCGGCAAGTGATATCGTAAGCATACGGCGGTCATCTATGATAAATTTCGGATCACGAAGCACCTTCCGGGACGACATAGATTCAAGCCTGCGGCGCAAATCGGTCGTCTTGCGGTTAAGCGACATCGCCATATGCGTAATGACGTTGCCAAATCTGCGCTTCAGCTCAGAAACTTCCGGCAGTGCAAGCTCCGCTGCGGCTGACGGCGTCGGCGCCCGTAAATCGGCGACAAAATCGCAAATCGTAAAGTCCGTTTCATGACCGACAGCAGATATCACCGGAACTGAGCACGCAGCAACAGCTCTTGCAACACCTTCGTCGTTGAATGCCCATAAATCTTCAATTGAGCCGCCGCCACGCCCGATTATAACGACGTCAACAGATTTTGTTTCGCTGAAATGGCGAAGCCCTGCGATAAGCGTCGGCGGGGCATCCGATCCCTGAACAAGTGCCGGATATATTACAAGCTCTGCAAGCGGAAACCGCCTTTTTGCTATATTTATCATATCGCGAACGGCGGCGCCTGTTGGTGACGTTATAATGCCTACGCGCGAAGGAATTTTCGGCAAGGGACGCTTTCTCTCCTGCGCGAAAAGCCCCTCCGCTTCGAGTTTCCGCTTTAGCTGCTCAAATGCAATGTAAAGCGCACCGATGCCGTCAGGCTCCATAGAATCTACGTACAGCTGATACTGCCCGTCACGCACAAAAACCGTTACACGGCCGTGAGCAATGATTTTCATACCGTCTTCCGGCACAAAGGCAAGGCGGGATGAATACGAGCGGAACATAACGGCACGAAGGCTTCCGCCCTCGTCTTTTAATGTGAAATAATAATGCCCCGTTTTATAGTGATTTTTGAAATTCGAAATTTCGCCCTTTACATATATGTCGCCGAGCACCGGATTTGCCTCGAGCGACATTTTTACATATTCATTCAACTCCGTGACAGTCATTGTCATCGGAATCGCACTAAAGTCAGGGATTCCGCTTGAATTCATGTCCATGGTTGTCCTGCCTTACTTTTTTAATCTCCGCTTCGTGACGCAGCTTACATAAAACAGCCGTGCCAACAGCATTATCGGAAGAATAACCGTGACCGGCAAAGTATACATTCTCGTGTTTCTTTAAAGTTTCTCTTATGCGGGCGCATGACATAACGCCACCCGCATAAATAATGTTGATAGGTCCGTACTCACGGCGCAGATTTTTCGTTATTTCATCAAGCGACGCGCCGATAAAATCAAGCACAAATGCCGCGACAAGCGCATCGTCGCCTGTCTTTTTCCAAAGCGTCTCAGCTATGTTTTCAGCACCTGACAAGTTAACGGATAACCCGTTTACATTAGGTTTACGTTTGTATTCACCTATACGGCGCGATGATGCAATCTTCTCAAGCTCAGGTCCGCACGGGAAATGCAGTCCCATCATTACGCCGACACGGTCAACAAGCTGCCCTGCGTTTAAATCAAGCGTTCCGCCTATTCGTTCAATTGTAAAATCAGCCCCACCGCACGGTGTCACAAGTAAAACATCAGTCGTTCCGCCCGACACATGGAAAGCGGCGAATTTTTCTTCTGAATCAAGAAGCGACAGCTTCCCTGCCGAATAAAGAGCTGCGGCTATATGCCCCCCCTGATGCGAAAATGCATAAGCCGGCACGCCTGCCGCGGCAGCCGCCGCGTGTGCAGCAGCAACCCCCGGCAAAAAGCACGGCATATATGAGCCGTCAATACCGCGCGGCGCCGATGAATAACCGATAGCTATAATCTCTCCTTCGCCCGTATCAGAAAGAGCGGCAGCGATTTTGTCCATAACAACGGGCAGATTTTTAACATGCGCGAAAACAGCGTCACTCTGTCGAAGTCCGCGTGCGCCATCCGCCACTTCAAGTAATACGCGTGCGTCGCACACGACTTTTTCATCGGATGATAAGAGCGCCGCGGATGTTGTGTAATTGCTCGTATCAATACCAAGATACGAAAATATTTTATTCTCCATTTTTTATTTATGACTTCTTTTTTGGCGGGTATGGAACCTTGACAATCCCCGGGTCTTTCGAGATTCGGTTTAGTACGCCGTTAACAAATGCCCTTGCTTCATCGGTGTCGTACTTTTTTGCAAGTTCAACTGCTTCGTTGAGTGAAACGCTTATGGGTATCGTTTTTTCATAGAAAAGTTCGTATACACACAGCCGCATTATAGAAACTGTGACACGTGACATGCGCTCGACACGCCACTCTTCCGATGCACCTGCTATTTTTGCGTCAATCTCAGCAATTTTTTCAAAGACACCGAAAAAGGCGTTCCGTACGTATTCGTTATCCTCAAGTTCACGTATCTCGAGCGCATCTTCATATATTTTCTCCGGAGTATCGTCTTTTCTGAATTCGCGCTCGTATATAAGCGCGAAGGCGGCTTCCCTCGCTTCGCGTCTTGTCATGATTTTTGCTTACCTCAAATTTAGAATAAAAAATCGTTATTTTAGCTTTATTTTTTATAAATTACGTTTTCAATTATATTATTTGAACGGTGAAAAGTCAATCAAAACCGGAAAGTATTGCGTGCCGCGTGATAATTTACACGGCATAAGAAAATAATATTGCGTCAATATATAATAACGGATTGTTTTATAATTGCGGAGGCAATTTTGAAAAGCAGGATTTTAGCGGCGCTCGCCGCCATGGGTATTTTACCAGCATTGGTTTTATTTAATATCAAAATATATAATTATAGGGCGAGCGCCGCGGCAGAGGGCGCTTCGCCGAAAGTATTTTATTGTGTTAATGATAAAACGCAATATGCAAATAAAGCATCGGGGCCGCTTCCAAGTGAGAGTGCCGATGTAAATGAAAATGAGAACGACGAAAATTACGATAACGCCGAGGAAAATGACATCCCAGAAAACAAAAACAGCGAGAAAAAAACATACATTAAATGGGTTGATTTTGACATCCCTGTCAAGGTATTGCGTGCTGCAGCAAAAATTGATATTGACACACATACAAACGGTAGCGGCACGCCCGTCGGATGGATAGACCTTCTCTCTCTGCTTGCTACAAAGTATGGCGGTAACTTTTCTTTATACAAAGAAGTTGACTTAAAGTACTTTGCAGACAGCTTGGCGTCGGGTAAAAAAGGTGAAGAGCTTACATCTAATCTAAAAATTTATAAATATTACACCGAAGCATACGGCGCCGTGCTTGGCGGTATGGTCGGCAAGTATATGAAAACCGAACGCGCGGAAGACGGTACTATAACTGTGTCAGAAGGCTATGGCCTTCGTGTTTACTCGCCATTTGCCCGCGGATACTACTATTCACACTCCGACGATTTCGGAAAATCGCGCTCTTTCGGGTATAAACGCCGCCATCTTGGTCACGACATGATGGGGTCCATCGGCACGCCGATAATATGCGTCGAAAGCGGTTACGTTGAGGCTCTTGGCTGGAACATGTACGGCGGATGGCGTGTCGGCATACGCAGTTTTGACGGAAAACGGTATTATTATTACGCTCACCTGCGCCGCAATCACCCGTACAATAACCTTTACGAGGGCAAAATTGTCAACGCAGGCGAGGTTATCGGTTATCTCGGCATGACCGGCTATAGCCGCCGTGAAAATGTAAATAATATAAATACGCCACACCTGCACATCGGCCTTCAGGTAATATTTGACCCTTCACAAAAGGACGGATGGAACCAAATCTGGATTGACGTATACGAACTGACAAAGTTATGGGAAGCTCAAAAGGCTCCCGTTTATCTCGATGAAGCGGCAAATGAAAGATTCAGCCGCTCATATATGACATACCCCGAAACTCCGGACTAATGCATAATACGTTAATATTTACGACATGTAAATAATGCCGCGGCTCACTTGATATTTTTGCGCTGCGGCGTTATTATTAGTTTATAGAGAATATAATGATGGCGTTATGTGCCAATATGGGGCAAAATGAAATCAAAATTAAAGTCATTTAATATAAAATACGTAATACCCGCGTGCGTTTATTTTACTATACTCACCGTAGTTTCCTATTTTTTAGGTGAAGTTATCAGCGAAGAAAACAGAAACCTGATACCCAACTTTCACATGATACTTCTATTTCTGCTTTTTGGTTTTGCATTCAACGCGGCAAATAAAGTATTTACAAATAAAAAGCTGAGCATCGCTTCGCGTGTTATTATACATTATGCAATCTGTACTGCATATCTTTTAATATTTATGTTGTCATCGCCGGCTGACATCAGCCCGAGTACATCATTTACTATATTTGCTGTTTTCACCGTGATTTATTTCATCATAATGGGCACAATACTCACTGTTCGTTCACGCATCAACCGCCGCCGCAACAGTAAAAGCGAATATAAAGCGATTTACGATAAAACAATATAATGCCGGAATCTGTCTCGGTACAGCTTTTATAGATTATGTTTATAATTTCTGCATATTTTAATTTATTGATATTATCTCCGGAAAGGAGAGATTGACCGCTTGAGGTTAAATATACAAAAAAGTAACGGCAGCAAAAACGGCAGAAATGTATCAACACCTACGTTTGATGTGCGTCTGCCGGTAATTACTGCTGCAATTATAATTTTAATAATTCTTTTACTTATCTTTGTCCCCCGTGCATGCTCATCGGACGATAATGATGACACAAAGCAAAACACCATCACAACCGAGTCAAATAACGATAAAAACAGCGATAAAGCCGATTCTACTCCTACCAGCACAAGCAGCTCGGGCGGCATAGATAACGATAGTGAAAGCAATAATACACACCCAACGGATAACAATTTCGACACCGGAAAAAACACACATTTAACTCCTGCCACAACAAATCTTTCACCGGCGTTGATTGATGCTGCGATTCTTAGAAAAACTCAGGATCTTGGCACCGATTACACATCAAGAATTGTTTTTCTCTGCGATTCTGTAACATATGGTCTTAAATCTCTTTCAATGCTTGTGGAAGGGCGCGACACAGTCCGCGTATGGAGCGGCCCCGCCGGCTCATATTACATCTGCAAAGCAAGTGAAAGTGATACTGATACCGAAAATCTGTTATACATACCCGGCGTCGAGCAGCTCTTAACACTCCCCGAAGCGGTAGCAAGAACAAAACCGGAAATTATCCTGATTACAGCGGGAGCCGACAGCGTTTCTTCCCTGTCACCATCCGAGTTTAAGGAATGTTATGCTTCCATCATTGACTCAATCAAAACTAAATCGCCGGGCACAAAGATTATATGTATGTCTATTCTCCCCGGCTCGAAAAGCAGCGGATTTTCGATCGGAGACGCCGAGTATTATAATGACGCAATCCTTTATGCAGCAGCAGAAGCAGGCGTTCACTATCTTGATGTTGCTTCAGCATTTGCCGCGAGCAACGGATACTTAAGAGATGACTACGACGCAGGCTCATCACGCTTAAGTACAACAGGGCTGAAGACACTGCTTGATCTCATCCGCACTCATGGGTTAACGGACAGCACTGATACAACCGGTATCACCGATACGCAAAATGGTGGCTGATAAATCGGATTATATGAAAACCGCAGATAAAGCCTTGATTAACACATCAGCTTGCATTTTAAACAAAAACCTTAGCACAATAAAATCAAGGGGAGTTATGGCCAGCACATGCCATAACTCCCCTTTGCTATAACCAATAGATTATGTAGTGTTTCTCCGCCCGGGGGCGGTTTTTTTCTATGTAAAAAGTATGTCTCGGCAACTGAAAATTTTGCGTTATTTTTTTATGTTGCTGTAGAAAACGATTTCCTCCGGCAGGCGCATGTTCAGCTTTGTTTTTGCGACTTTGATGATGTAATCGTCGTCAAGCGGCTGCGCAAGATCATTTTTCAGCTCGAGTATTTCATTTTCATAATATGATATTTGCGAATTAAGCTGATCAAGATACGAACGCAGATATTTTTCTTCGTTTTTCAGATTTACTATTGAAACAATAGCAAAAGCAACAAAGATAAACATCGCCAGTTTAACAAATATATTTCCTTGATTTATGTTCTTCATGCCGAGAAACCTCTTTATACGTTCAATAACTTTCTTTCTTCATTGAGATTTTTGTATTCAGTTAAGCTCACGCGCCAAGTGCGTCATCCCCTGCCGATGCAAGCGCACGCTTTATGGCTTGTGGCACTACGCGACGCATAAGACGCGTAGCTTTCGCACGGCGTACCATGCGGATAATCTTGCCTGCTGTCGAGCGTACAATGAAAAGCACTGCCGCATAGGTAAATCTGAGTACATATACTATCGGGTACGCCACCGCGCGAATGAGCACGGCTACAAGCGCCCGTATAACAAATAAAATAACTTCCGCTGCTCCTGCGACAAGCTTGCCGATTGTTTTATAGTAGATGAAAAATCCAAGAGCACACGCAGCTCCCATAAACCATCTCGCACGCCCGTGATTTGTGTGATAGATGAAAATAACGTATATAACCGTTATCAGAATGGAGTAAATAATGTCCGTCGCAAATATGAAAAGCCACGCGGATACACCGGCCAGCTTTTTTGTGCCGGGGGACGCCTTGTTTTCGCTGTTTTGACTGTTGTTTTCGCTGACGCTTTCACCGTTTACGTTGACACCGCTCTCGTCTGTGTTTTTGATATTATCAGCACCGTTGCCATCAGCTTCACTTGCACTAACCTTAATGTGATTTTCACTTTTACCCCTGCCTTTTCCCTTGCGAGTGCTGTCTGCCTTATTGCGTCTTTTCGGGATTATGGGGTTTTTATTTTTAAGGGTGCCGACGAGCGGCAGTTTAACATTATAAAGAGAATGTGATATTTTTGAGCGTATGCCGCAACCGAAGGCAACACGCGCTATACGGAAAGCATCATAAAGCGCACCAAGCGACGCGCCGAGGAACAGCGAATAAACAAGAAGCCAGATATGTTCTTCTATGTAAACAAGCATTATTCATCCTCGCTTGCCGCCAAAAAGCGTCTTTTTACCGCTTTTTTTCACCTCAAAATATGCGATTGCATCAACAGTTCCCGAAATCGTCATATCTCCCGTTTCACTGTCGAAACGATCGATGTGCAAGCCACTTCCCTGTATCGTCAGCCCGCCGTTACATGTCCGCATTATAATGTTGTTCTCGTCAAATCCATCTATGCTGAGTATGCCGGATAATGATGCTTTGGACCTGTCCCTGAGAGATATAGAATGTTCTTTTATGTTTTCTATGTTCATTTTTCACCCCGACGACACTCTTATGAGTAATATCGTATCGGTGAATTTATATGCAGGAATCTCTCATTCTATGACTTCATAAAGTGTCGCAGCATTTTCTTTCGTCGCGTTTTCACGAACATCGGCGACACGGACGCGCAGCGTTTTCCCCTGCCCGAACTTGATTTCAATAATATCGCCCACTTTGACGTTATATGAAGCTTTCGCAGGACGTCCGTTTACAAAGACATTCTCTCCATCGCAGGCGTTATTTGCGACAGTTCTGCGCTTTATAATTCTTGTAACTTTTAGATACTTATCAAGTCTCATATTTTTATTCTTATAGCCCCTTATCTCTGCACTTGCTGCCGGCGTTTCAACTGCCCGCCGACGCGCGGTGCAATAATCCGATTTTATCCGAGCGCTATCGCAGTCGGATTATGGGGTATTTTCCCCTAAAACGAACCGAGGGCGGCATCTCGTTATCTACGAGATACCGCCTTCGACGTTATTATTGATATTCAAATGTGTTTTCGCTTTACGCTTCTATTTTCTTGTAAACCGATATCTGCTTAAAAAATTTTTTTGCTTAATGTTTTTACTTAATGCTCTCTTTGAGTGACTTACCGGGAACAAATACTGGGCTCTTCGACGCGGCTATTCTGATCTTTTCGCCAGTTTTGGGGTTGCGCCCGTCGCGCTCTTCTTTAACCTTAATCTTAAATGTGCCGAAACCGACTATCTGAACTTTTTCGCCCTTAGAAAGGCTTTCTTCAATTATGTTGAATACGGAAGAAACGGCTGCCTCCGCATCTTTTTTCTTAAGTCCCGTTTCTTTTGAAACCGCGTTGATAAGCTGTACTTTATTCATTAATAAAATCCTTTCGATTACATGTTATCTTGGCGGTATTCCGCCGTTTGATTACGTTGATAATTATAGCATCCGTTTTATTACAATGCAATAGTTTTTTTAATTATCTCATTATTTTTTGTGTATTTCGTCGACATTAACAGCACACTTTTTCTTCGCTTCATCCCACTCTGCGTCAAGCTCCGCCTGAGTCAGCTCCTCCGGTGTGAGGCCCCTTTTAGCAAGCTCACTCTCAAGCACCTCAAAGCGGCGAATATACTTTTCACATGCAAGATTAAGCGCTCTTTCAGACTCAACTCCCGCAAGGCGGGCTGTGTTGACAACAGCAAGCAATAAATCGCCAATTTCATCGGTAATCGCCGATGTGTCCCCTGACGAAAGCGCTCTTTTAACCTCAGCCGCTTCTTCGCCTATTTTATCAAATGCGTCATCGACTGATGTAAAATCAAAGCCGGCTTTACGCGATATACGCCCAAGCTTATCTGCACGCATAAGCGCCGGCAGCGGCGCCGGTACGCTGCGGAGCTTATCGGAAATAGTTTTACGCTCCTTTTCCTGCGCTTTTATAGCGTCCCAGTTTGACAGCACTTCTTCACTCGTATCGGCGACTACATCGCCGAAAACATGCGGATGGCGAAGCACAAGCTTTTTACAGATATCATCTATGACGTCGTTTATATCGAAAACTCCGCGCTCACGCTCCATTTCAGCATGAAAGACAATCTGGAGCATGACATCGCCAAGCTCCTCACGAAGCAGCTTCATATCATTTTTATCGATAGCTTCAACAGCTTCATACGTTTCCTCAATAAAGTTTGAGCGTATTGATTCGTGAGTCTGCTCTTTATCCCACGGGCAGCCATCTTTGCTGCGCAAAAGCATCATTATATCGCAAAGATCAGAAAATTCATAACGGGTTTTACTTTTTAGTTCTTTTGCTTTTTCGTTCATTTTAATTTATTCCTTTCGTCAGACAAGACGGACACGCTCTAAAATCCTTATTATTTTACCACTGCCGGGTAAAAGCTCAAGATCCCCGCGCGAGATAGCGCCAAGCTTAAATATAGCGATGACATACACAATGACGGCGATACCAATGCCCAGAAGCGTTGATGCGTATAACGGAATAAACCGAATGGTCAAATAATATGTTCCGTAAGCTGCGGCAGAACATAAAATCGATGCCACAAGCGGACGCATAAACATCTGGCTGAAGGAAAGTTTTACGCCGACATATTTAATCAGGTAATACATATTTATAACTGATATTGTCATGTAACATAAAAACGTACCGATGGGTGTTCCATATATGCCGAGGTAAACACTATTGCCCGCACTATCCACCCCGATTTTTAATCCGACAAGCAGATATGTAGCGAGAAGCTTTACAACGGCACCCGCAGCCATTGATATTATAGGTTTGCGTTCATGCCCGCTTGCCTGAAGAAGTGCGTTCGATATCGAAAGCATAGACACAAAGAAAATTGACGGCGATAATATGCTCAGAAGCGGCGCTCCCATCGCGGCGCCCTCTTTTGAGAATATAAGCGACAGAATAGGCTTTGCCATGACGGACATACCGAGCGCGCATGGTATTGAAAGAATAGCACAGATGCGAATAGATGTGTGCATATAAATTGATGTGCGCTCAACTTCGTTGCGCGTGATTGTCGCGCGTATCATAGGCACAAGCGAATATGATATCGGATAAATTAAAACCGGTGGCATATTGAACATCGGCACAACGCATGTCTTCCAGTTGCCATAAAGAGCGTTTGCCGCAGCCTCAGTTAAGCCGATACTCTGAAGCCGGCGCATAAGCACGGCAAGATCTATAAATTCCGTCATGCTCATCATCGACGCGCTTATAGTTATAGGCACGGCAACGACAATTAAGCGTTTCAGAATAGCGCTAACGGGCTTTGGCGTGCTGATGGCACCTTCGGGGAGAAGGTATTCATCGTTATATTTGCTCTCGTTGAAAAACCACTTTGATAATAGCAGGTAAAAAGCGCCAAGCCCAGCGCCGATTGTAATACCGAGGATTGCATAAGCGGCAATTTTCGGTGTTGAATATCCCTGCGATATCGCGTATTTTGCAAATATAACGCCTATGACAAGTTTGCACAGCGACTCAATAAACTGTGACACGGCGGTGGGTACCATCTGCTGATACCCCTGAAAATAGCCGCGCAGGGCGCTTGCAATACAAATAAAGAATAGCGTCGGGCCGATATAGATGATTGACAGCTTTGCGTTCGGAGACTTTGTCAGAACCGAGAATACACCCGCGCCCCCCATCATAATGATGGTGCCTATGGCACCGATTATAATGAAAAGCATTATTGTCACGCGGAACACGCGCTTTGTGCCGCGTGTGTCTCCGAGCGCACGCGACTCTGAAATCATCATTGATACCGCTGTCGGAAGTCCCGTCGTCGACACCATATAAAGCCATGTGTATATAGTGTACGCCTGGTTAAAATAGCCCATGCCCTCGCGGCTGACGATGCGTTCAAGCGGTATCTTGAAGCAGAGCCCGAGTATTTTATTTACTATGTTGGCCAATGTCAGCACAAGGACGCCGGAAATGAAAAGCTTTGTGCTGCGCTTTATCGCTACATTTTCTTTTTTAGCTTGTGATGATTGGCCAGTCGTTTTACCCGTCATAACAAATCCTTATCTACTGTTTTATTGACGCACAGCGTCAGTGAATGAACTCCCGATAAACAGAGTTTTCGGGAATAAGCCCCGAGGGGATTGGTATGATATCCGAAAGCCGCTCAATTATCTCATCAGCCTTCTTTATATACGGGCTATCCGGGCTGATTTCACCAAGAACAGTGAACAAATAAGGCTTTAAGATACCAACCTCATATTCAAGCAGTGAATTTATTTTCACGTCGCATGATGCGGCGTTTGGTTCGATATTTTCAATTTCATTTCGGCGCACATCGTCCCATAGATAAAATGTCAGGTCCGCTAACGCACCGCGGTATTTATAATCGCGGACAAGACGACGCATGAGCCGTATATCTACCGGCGAAAAGACCTGACCGCCAACTTCCAAAAAGTCAGCTACGCTAATAAATACCGAGCGCATTTTAAACCCCGAAAAAAGCGCTCTGACTTCCGGATATATAGCCTGTATGCCTTCAAAAATTATGATATCCCCTGCTCTGTACTCAATCTTTCGCACATCGGTTGCACAGCCGGCGGCAAAATTAAAAACAGGCGAATAAAGATCGCCGCCCGCCCTCATCGAACGCACGAAATTTTCAACAGCATCAAGGTCTATCGAATCCACGGATTCGTAATCCGGCTTCATCGTGCCGTCGGACGAAACTTTCCAAACGATTTTTGAGCGATCGCGATAAAAATCGTCAATGCTGACGACGTGAGCACGACGCCCAGCGGCTTCAACACCCCAAATGAGCTTTTTTGCCGTTGTAGTTTTACCTGAACAGGACGGCCCGGAAAGAGTTACAATCTCAATGCCATCCGTTTCGGTAATTAAGCGGATTGCCCTGTCAACCTCCGCTTCAAAACGCCGCTCACACTCATCAATATAAAGTCTTTTTTCTTTGTTTGTCCTGTAGTTTTGCGGATTCTTTGCCATTTAAACAGTCTTACCCCGCCATATGGCGGCGTGAGGCCTTATGTCAGCGCCAGTAGCGAGCATAAAACGCTTCAGCCTTTGCATTCTTTTCCGCTCGCTGTCGCGCAAGAGAGACCTCGTCCTTCTCCTTTAGATATTCATATGGATATTTTGGGTTAAATATGCGCTCTATATAAACGTCTTGCGAGCCAAAATCGCTGCCGCGGCGTGACACAAGCTTTGTCACAGCGCCGGCGCCGGCCGCAAAAATCGTATGTATTTCCTCCATCATGAAAATATTGTAAAAGCCCTCGTAACCATCGAGAGAAAAACCGACATTTTCGTAATTTCCGACAGTGTTTTTCTGTTTGTAAATATAATACGGCTTATATCCTGACTGTTTTGTCTTAATCTGCGTATAATCAACGCTTTTTCCTGCGTCCTTGTGTATGCGGGCGTAAACCTGCTCACCGTGACGCAAAAAGTCCGATGCTTTTTTAACGCAGAAGGTGTGTACTGTCAAGTTTTCAGGATGCAATTCTATTACTTTGTCAAGTGATTTTGAAAAGCTGATAAAATCCTCACCCGGCAGTCCCGCGATAAGGTCCGTATTTATGCAGTCAATGCCTGAGTTAACTGCTATTTCGTATGCGCGGAAAAAATCCTCCGCCGTATGGCTGCGGCCGATAGCACGGAGAACATCATCGTTTATCGTCTGAGTATTGACGCTGACACGAGTGACACCCATGCGCTTCGCGATACGAAGCTTTTCCGATGTTATAGTATCAGGGCGTCCCGCTTCAAGCGTATATTCGGACAGGAGCGAGACATCAAGGCCTCGCTCAATATGAGATAAAACACGCTTTAGCTGCTCCTCATCAAGCATAGTCGGCGTGCCACCTCCGATATATACGGTTGCGACACGAAGACCGAGCGAACGTATCAGCGCAAGCTTTTCGTCTATTTCGTCGCACAGTGCATCTATATACGAAGGTAAAAGCGAGAGCAGTTTATTTGATGAATATGATACGAACGAGCAGTAAGCACAGCGTGACGGACAAAACGGTATTGATACATAAAAACTGCAAAAACCGTCGTAAAATCCGCGCGCCAGTTTCATATCAAGCGCTGCTATCTCTGTCACAAGCGCAGCTTTTTTCGGATAAACAAAGTATTCGTTTCGCAGAACGCTTCTTGTTTTAGCAGGCGAAAAACCCGCGCGTAGATAATCGGCGGCAACCTTAGCCGGACGAACGCCCGTAAGTATACCCCAAGACGGTGTGTATCCTGTAAAATGCATTCCTGCTGCAAGCAAAGCAGCGCCCGCTGCCATCTTTGCCGCACGTTCAGGCGTGCGCGCTTCTTCCGGATCAGCGGCAACGGAACGCTCGATGGAAACAAGTGCCCTGCCGTCTGTTATTGTTGCGCGGGCGCGTATAACGCCCCCATCCTCTGCTGTAATATCGACCTTTATTGAAGGTTCATTCGAACCATTTTCATCCTTTATGCTGAATCCAACACCAGGCCAAAGTGTCATGCAGAGTGACTGTATATAGTATAAATTGACGGCAGTACCGCCGTTATTAAGGGTTACTTTCATACCCTGTCCCGTATCCCGTATAAGTTTCGTCTTTTTTGTATTTTAATTTTTCGTCAATATATCAATACCCGGTTGGGTATTATTACTTCCGAGGAAGTTCGTGCGAATCAAGAGTAATAATGACAGGCCCGTCCGCTAACATATCAATTGTCATTCTTTCGCCAAACGCGCCATGCTGTGTCGGTACGCCCCTTGAGTTCATCTCATCTATAAACATTTCATAAAGCGGTTCGGCTGTTTCTCTCGGCGCTGCATGAGAATAATCAGGGCGCGTACCGCGCCGGCAATTTGCCTGAAGCGTAAAGTTTGATATAACAAGTGCTTCTCCGTCGATGTCACGGACGGAAAGGTTTAACTTTCCCGCATCATCGCGGAATATGCGTAATTTGCAGATTTTATCAACAAGTGTGCGGACGTCAGCGTCCGTATCATCAACAGCAATACCGACTGCTATCATAAGCCCGGCACCGCATCTGCCGACTACTTGTCCACCCGCTGACACCTCGGCCCTATGGACACGCTGCAAAACAGCTTTCATCTTTATTTTGCCTCTGCTTTATTAACAAACTATTATTTTGAGAAAATTAAATGAATCCACGCGTTATTTTTGTTATGTCGGATATATTATTAAGGCGCGAAACTATCGACTTATAATGGTTCATGTCCTTACATGCAATTTTCAACATTATGATAATTTCGTCTTTCGTCTGCTTTTTCGTGTTTATTGCAAGAATAGACACCTTCATATCGGCAAGTATCGCCGTTATATCCGCAATTAATGTTATGCTGTTGATTGCATAAATCTGTAAAAGCGCTTCATAAAGCTCTCTTTCTGATGTATCGGCGGATATATCCCAGTGAGCCGTTACCCACCTTGACGGGTCTGCCGCCGGATCGCTCATAGCCGTCACAACATTCGGACAGTCACGCTTGTGGATTGAAATACCGTAACCCTTTGTAATATATCCGATGACAGGATCGCCCGGCAGCGGGTTACAACATTTCGCAAACTTGACGGCACAGCCTGTTTCGCCATCGACGACAATACCACCGGAAGACCGCACCTTTCGCTGCGATGTCTGAACCCGGTCGGCGGTCAGGATTTCCTGCGGCTGCTCAGCTTTGGCTATACGTTCAAGCTCCTCTTTCAGCTTGCCCGTAACCTTTGACATTGACAAGCCGCCATACCCTATCGTGTTCAAAAGATCGTCAACAGACTGTATGCCAAGCCTGCGGGCAACGGCAAGAAGTGCTTCGTTTTTCTGCGCTTCGGTGAATTCATACGGTAGCTTATCGAGCTCGCGCTTGATTTCAGCGCGACCGACAAGAATGTTTTCAGCGCGACGCTCACGCTTGAACCACTGTCTGATTTTGCCGCGGGCTTCACTTGTTGTGACGATTTTAAGCCAGTCGCGGCTCGGTCCCTTTGCGCTTGGCGATGTCAGTATCTCGACGATCTCACCATTTTGCGGAACGGAGTCAATCGGAGCGATCATTCCGTTGATTTTCGCACCGATCATCCTGTTTCCAACCTCGGAATGTATCGCATATGCAAAGTCGATGACCGTTGCGCCCTGCGGAAGGGCTATTACATCGCCTTTCGGCGTGAAGACGAATGTCTCATCGTGATAAACATCAATTTTGAGAGCATTCATGAACTCGTCCGGGTCACGAGTTGCGTCTTCTGTTTCAATGAGCTTTGAAATCCAGCTTAGCTTCTGGTCGATTTCTTCTTTACTCTGCTCGCCGGACTTATATTTCCAGTGCGCTGCAATACCGTATTCAGCGACCTGATGCATCGCCCGCGTGCGTATCTGCACTTCAAACGGTATACCGTCACGTCCGATAACAGTCGTATGCAGCGACTGATACATGTTCGGTTTAGGAGTTGAAATATAATCCTTAAAACGCCCGGGGATTGATTTATAAAGCTCGTGAATGATACCGAGGACGGTGTAACATTCAAGCTCCGTTTCAACGATTATTCGTATTGCGTAGAAGTCGTATATCTCATCAAAGCTTTTCTTTTGGTTGTACATCTTATTATAGATGCTGAAAACCGTCTTAACACGCCCTTCAAGAGTAAATGACAAATCGTACTGACGGAGCTTCTCGCTGATATCCTGCTGGATATTCTGTATAAAGTCTTTGTTCTGACCGTATTTTTTCTCAATATGCTCGTTTATCTCACGGTACCCTATCGGGTCAAGATAAGAAAGCGCAAGATTTTCAAGCTCCTGCTTGATACGCTGTATACCAAGCCTATGCGCAAGCGGTGCGTAGACGTACATCGTCTCAAGCGCCGTAGCACGGCGTTTGCTTTCCTCAAGCGCGCCAAGCGTCCGCATATTATGAAGCCGGTCGCATAACTTGATGAAGATGACACGAATATCCTTCGACATAGCAAGAAGCATCTTTCTGATGTTCTCGATGTGGATATTCTCTTTGTCCTCGACCTGAATATGAACCATCTTCGTCAGGCCGTCGACAAGCTCGGCAACAGACTGTCCGAACATGGATGATATTTGCACAATGTTCGTCCTCTCGCCGCAATCCTCAACGGTATCGTGTAAAAGTGCGGCGACGATAGAATCTGTATCAAGGCCGAGTGATGAAACAATCTGCGCAACAGCTACAGGATGGATGATATACGGCTCGCCGCTTTGCCTATATTGGCCAGCGTGCAAGCGCTTTGCATATTCATACGCTCGATGTATTTTATCGTAGTCGTAATTTTTACCGGTGCTTTTAAGCGACGCGATAAACTCGTCGCGTAAGGGGTCCTCCTCATTTGCTGCAACAGCGGCATTAATTTCTTCCTCTGTTATAGGAGTCAACCTACACTCACCGGATATATCTTTCTTTTGTGTATATTTTTCCATAATTCAAATTCGCTCGCCAGAAGATCTAACTTTAACTCTTTGGAGAAAGGTTGATTTTTCAAGTATTACCTTTGTCATAAGAGCATTATCTTCAAGCTTAACCACATCAGGTTCAATCTCTCTTTTATTTATTACTTTCAGCTCAGCAAGTACATCAAGGGTAAGCCTGAGCTTTATGTATCCTACCGGTCTTATCTGCGAAAGAAGCGCTTTTAAGCGCCTAATGGGCATTATGCTTCTGCCCATAGAAACTTCATGACGTATAATTCTGTAAACTGCTGAAAAATCCTCCCTCACCGGTATGTCATTTACATCGGCAGGTTCGGTCCCCTCAAGGATTTTTTCATATAAGCATCGCTCTTCTTCCTCGCGCAGAATCTGCTTTTCATTTTTCCGCAGCGCACGCACGGTTAGTTGCGCTGACGCTTCGCCGCGGAATACATTGACGTCAAGCGTATACATAACGTCAACAATCTCGCCGCCATAAATTCCGAGCAGGTCTGGCGGGCATCCGAAACACATTGCCGTCACACTTGAACCGCCCGGTGTTGTAAGCGTCAATCTTGTGTGTCGATCCCCGCTGATGCCTGATACGGCAGAAGCAAGGAAGCCGCACGTCATAAACACAGGTGGCGAATTGCCGACGCCGCAAGGCTCGAAAAGTGAAAGCTCATCGGCAAGAGATAAAGTGCATTCATCAGGTTCAATTTCAATATCTGCAGTCAAAACGGGGTCGACTTCTATTTTACCACCATTAAATTCACATCTGACTATATCATTTATCGCACGGCGGAAAGCCGGCAGCATGGAGCGTGTAACCGTCAAGCCTGCCGCAAGCTCGTGGCCGCCATATTTGACTAAATATTCTGAGCAGCGTCCGAGCACCTCGACAAGGTTCAATCCTGCAACGCTGCGGCCGGAGCCCTTCCCCTCATCGTTATCGTTCTTTTCACTGCTGGAGCCTTCAAACGTTATAAGTATTGACGGCCGTCCGTACTTTTCAGTAACACGGGACGCAACAATACCGATTATACCTGCGTTCCAGTTCTCGTCGTCAAGAACTATGACAGGATCATTATCAAAATCATGCGAAGATTCGATTTTTACATATGCTTCTTTAGCAATTTCGTTTTCAAGAAGCTGGCGCTCGCGGTTTATCTCACATAAGCGCCGTGCAAGCTCACCCGCACGCCTTACGTCGTCTGTCAGAAAAAGCTCAACAGCAACCGCTGCATCGCCTATTCTGCCTGCAGCATTTATGCGCGGTGCGAGCGTGTAGCTTACATATGAAGATGTAATCTTGCGCTTGCGTTCTGTGCGCCTGATGCCGTTTGACGCGCCGTCGCTTGCTTCAATAAGCGCCCGCAATCCAACCCGACGCGAGTTTTCAATGCGGGCAAGACCAAGACCGACAATCAGACGGTTTTCATCGCAAAGCGGCATAACATCGGCAATTGTACCGATTGCAGCAAGCTCAATATATTCGTTTTTTATATTTGTCGTCGCTGCAATCATATCGCCGCCGGTACGGAGTTTTGCTTCAAGCGCGCACATAAGTTTGAATACAACGCCGACTCCGGCAAGGTCACAAAACGGATATTTGCTGTCGGCACGACGCGGATTTATGACAGCTATGGCTTCCGGAAGTACTTCCCTGCATTCGTGATGGTCAGTTACTATAACGTCACATCCGAGCTGCCGCGCAGCTTCTATCTCCTCAATTGCCGTTATACCGGTGTCAACTGTCACGATGAGCTTTACACCGTCTGCCGCTATGCTTTGAACGGCGTCGGTAGACATCCCGTACCCTTCGCGGCTGCGGCAAGGAATGTAATACGAAACATTAGCGCCGAGCTTTTGGAGGTATAAATATAATATGCTGACCGACGTTACACCATCAACGTCATAGTCGCCATATATGACTATTTTCTCACCTTTGTCAATCGCGGTGGCAATACGCTCGATGGCAGCATCCATATCAGGAAGAAGGCGTGGGTCATGAAGCACTTCGCTACGTGAAATGAATGTACGCGCAAGCTCCGGCGTATTGTAACCGCGAAGGCAAAGAAGCTCAGCCGTTGCCGATTGCACGCCAAGTTCTGATTTTATTATATTAACCGATACAGGATCCGGTTTTGGAAGTGTCTCCCACTTTTTATTCGATAAATATTTCCTTGCAACCGATAAAATATCTTCTGTCATCTTATTGCCGGCCCCGCCCGAGTCCGGGCGGGGCGCCTTTCATCGTTTTTTAAATTAAAAGAATTGATAAAACCCCCGCACAATCGTTTGTGTCTGTCAATATAATTTAGTAAATATTAACCTGAACGTTATATTCGCCGACTTCATATACGATTCCGCTCGAACGTATGCTTATCTCAAGCGGAACCGTTACAACACCTGTAAATGTCGATGAGTAGGAGCTGAGGTCAATAGTTGCCTTAACGTTTATAGGAGAAAGTGCGTAAAGATCCGGTGCCTTGCCGCGGAATGTCACATTCACTGTATCTGATAACAGCTCATAATCGACACCGTTCGGATTGACGATATCGTCTTCATCTATTGTAAGAGACATTGTTCTTGTGCTCGTACCCACCTGACTTATGGTGACTGTTGCCGACTGAACATTATCGACATTTTCAACCCCTTCCGGCATTGAAAGTGTCACAGTTGAAACATCGACGTCCTTCGTCACCTTTTTTTCGTTGATAGTCATAATAACAATTGAGTCAAGCGCCGTTATAACAGATGCGTCACCCTTTACTTTAATCGTTTCAGGTGAGATTTTCACATCAACATTATCTTCGTTAAAATAACCGTATTTATAATCAACAGTCAGCGGTACATCTTTTTCTGCGTAAACAGGGATTTCAACCTTAGCAGTTGAGGGGTTTTTGCTGATATATGGGTTTGTCACGGTATCGCCGTCACTGTCAACAAGAGTTATATCGCAATAAACAGTCATTGAGCTTGATACACGCTCAAGCACCGATATTTTAACAACGGCTCTTGATATATCGGCAAGATATCGTGATGGGCCGGTAACTGTGACGGTGTCGACAGATATAACCGGTTCACCCAAAGAAAAACCTGAACCTGATTCTAATATGAAGTTCGTAAACTCGTATCCGAGGTCAACCTGAATCGACTCTTTTTTGTCAATGAACACTGTTATAGTATCATTTGACATTGAAACAAGCTTCACACCGTCAGGTATATCGGCTTTTATGTTAAGCGTATATGTTCCGGCTTCTTTTATTCCGCTGACGTCAGCCGTCAGTTTTATGTCATCTGCTGTTATTTTTGAGACAAGATTCTTTCGTCCCTGAACCGTAACGTTAACTTTTACATCATATCCGCTGTATATTGTAAGCGAATTGTCAAGCTCAATCTCCTCAGCGTTAACTATTGTCACAGGTACGGATTCAATAGTCTGTTCATAATCGGGGTTTTCCACGTTCATGACATAAAGCCATATTACAACAGCCGCAAGAATACATAAAACCTTTGCCAGATGCGCGTGACGCAAGTCTGATGACCCGGATGTTTTAGAATCCGCTCGTTTTTTATTTACCAAAGTGCGCATACTGGTTACCTCCTCGTAGCACTGCGGCTATTCTTCTTATTATGGCCAGCTGCGATACGAAGTTTACGAATACCACGCTTGCCCCCGTTCGAGTGTTCATCAATCAAACGAGATTCAAGCTCGGTTATTAGTGTGCTGCTTGTGTGATTACGTGTAAGGTGTCCTTCAAATGCTGTTGATATAATGCCTGTTTCTTCCGATACAACGATAACTATCGCGTCGCTGTTTTCTGAAAGCCCGATTGCAGCCCTGTGACGCGTGCCAAGGTCTTTTATTATATCAGTATTCATTGAAAGCGGCAAAAGACAACCGGCAGCGTACAGCCGCGTTCCGCGTATTATAAGAGCGCCGTCATGAAGCGGAGCTTTGTTGAAGAAGATGTTTTTTATAAGGTGAGTTGAAACCTCGGCATCAATGACAGTACCGGTAATGATCTGGTCGCCAAGTTTTGTCGTTCTCTCAATGACAATCAGGGCGCCTGTTTTCATATCCGCCATGTCGGTCACGGCTTCCGTGACCTTTCGTATCATAACGGCAATTTCAGTGGCGTCGCGCTGCTCGCCTATTGATTTTATGCTGCGGAGCGATTCTCCGCCGAGCATTTCAAGCGCTGAACGCAGCTCTGGCTGAAACACGACGACGACGGTGATTAATCCAATCTGATATACGTTTGTCAGTATAAAACGAAGGGCATGCATATTAAAAATGCCGCTGAGCACAAGTACAAATATATATATTAAAATGCCAAGCGCCAGCTTGCCAGCACGTCGAGCACGGATAAATTTATATAAATAATAAAGCATCAGTGCGACGACAAGAACGTCGAGAATGTCGGAAATCGTAACAGAGGTCAATGTTGACCAAATATCCGACGCCTGATCCGAAATCCACTCTGTTATGGCTTTCACCCACTAATCACCATCCTCGTCACGTGTCATGGCAGAAAAAAAGCTATAAAGTTCGACATTGGCGCTCAGCAGCTTTTGTGGCAGCAGAACACGTGTCGAATAATACATTATATTATATCATGACAACTTTTGTTTTTCAAACTATTTATTTTTGTTTTAATATAGGTATTCTTTATAAAAATCCACAATTTATAACGGTTTTTACTTACAAATAACCATATTAGTCTTGTTAAACTAAAAAAGCTGACGCCGGTACCTTTATTTTTATGAAAGAGTTTACAGTATATTAACTCCTCGTGCCCACCCATTAAATATGACTATTCTATCATATATGCTCATATTATTATGCAAAATCGTTGACAAAAAGTCTACCTACAGGTACAATTGTTTTGGCGATATGCCACAAACGGAGGTTGAAATGAAGAAATTATCTGTACCGGATATCAAAAAAGTATCGATTGATGAAAACGGCTTTTTCGGCCGGTTAATTGATCTTGTCAGGGATAAAGTTATTCCCTACCAGTGGGAAACACTCAATGACAGAGTGGAAGGCGCCGCTCCGAGCCATTGTATTGAAAACTTCAGGATTGCTGCCGGTGAGTCTCAGGGTGAATTTTACGGCTGCGTTTTCCAGGACAGCGATCTCGCTAAATGGATTGAGGCTGTCGCATATTCACTTATGACAAAACCAAATCCTGAGCTTGAAAAAACAACCGACGAAGTTATCGATCTTATCGCTCGCGCACAGCAGCCGGACGGTTATCTCAATACATATTACACCGTAAAGGAGCCGGGCAAACGCTGGACAAACCTTCGCGACAATCACGAACTTTACTGCGCCGGTCACATGATGGAAGCTGCCGTTGCTTATTATTATGCAACAGGCAAGCGCAAGCTTTTAGATGTCATGACACGAATGGCGTACCATATAGACTCTGTTATCGGTCCGGAGGAAGGTAAACTACACGGTTACCCCGGACACGAGGAAATTGAGCTTGCGCTCATTTCAATGTATGGTGCGACAAAAGACCCGCTTATGCTAAAGCTCGCGAAATACTTCATTGATGAACGCGGACGCGAGCCGAAATTCTTCAACCTTGAAGCTGAGAAGCGTGAAGGCAGAAAGCCACGCTGGGAAGACAGGGGCTATTATGCACAGTGGCACCTGCCCGTTCGCGAACAGACAGCGCTTGAAGGACACGCAGTACGCGCCCTTTACCTTGCAACGGGAATGGCTGACGTTGCACGCGAAACGGGCGACGAAACGCTCCTCCGTGCTTGTGAAACGCTCTTTGATAACTTGATTAAGCGCAGAATGTACATCACAGGCGGTGTCGGTTCAACTGTTCACGGCGAAGCCTTCACTTTTGACTATGACCTCCCCAATGACACAGTTTACGCTGAAACATGCGCATCAATTGCTCTTTGCTTCTTTGCGCGTGCTATGCTTCAGATGAAGCCTGATTCAAAGTACGCCGACGCACTTGAAACAGCTCTTTATAACACCTGCCTTGCAGGCATGTCGCTTGACGGCCGTAATTTCTTCTATGTCAACCCGCTTGAAGTATGGCCTGAGGCAAGCCATAAAGCACAAATACGCCGTCATGTTCTTCCCGTACGTCCGAAATGGTTCGGCTGCGCTTGCTGCCCGCCTAACCTTGCAAGACTTATAGCAAGCATCGGAAAATACATTTATACAATAGATAGCGACAGAGTTTACATGAACCTCTATATCGACGGCGAGTCCGAGCTTGACACAGCTTCCGGTTCCGTTAAAATATCCGTCGAGACGAAGTATCCGCTTGACGGTGAAGTTAAAATCAAACCGTCGGCCGGAAAATATGCACTCTGCCTACGCATTCCTGCTTACGCTGATGGCAAGTATTCTATCTCCGTAAACGGCAAAGCATACGATGCACCAGTTGAGAACGGTTATGCCGTGCTTGACCGCGAGTGGAGTGAGGGCGATGTTATTGATCTTTCAATCAGCGTTGTTCCGCACCGCGTTTATGCAAATGTAAACGTCCGTGCAGATGCAGGACGCGTCGCCGTACGCCGCGGCCCCATCGTATACTGCCTTGAGGAAGCTGATAACGGCAAGCCGATAGCAGGACTTCGTCTGCCGCGCGACGCGGAGCTTAAAGAAGAGTATAAGCCGGATAAGCTTTGCGGTATCGTTGAAATCACAGCAGACGGATATGCCTACGTACCTGATGAGGATGATACACTCTACCGCACAAAACCGCCGAAGTGCGTTCCTGCAAAGCTGACGTTCATCCCCTATTACACCTGGGCAAACCGCGGTGAGGGCGAGATGAGCGTGTACGTTCTCGAACAGTAACAGAAGGTTATTAAACATATTACAAATAAAAAAGTCGAGCTATTATTACCGGCTCGACTTTTTATTATTTTTTTAATACAACACACTTTTCATGCCCTTAAAACTTAAAACATAAGCAGAGGAATCCGGGGAGCGAGTAAAACTTTTTCGTCGCTTTCTCCGTTTTTTAATATTTATATTACTTGCCCTAATTCTCCGCTCTCGCTATTTAAGATACTATGCACTCCCGCCCCCCGGAATTAGACTCCCCTACTTACGATGGAGGATTCTTTTGAGAATATCTTTATTTATATTTATTCGGGGCAGCTTAGTCTTTATGACTATGCGCGGGTTTTCGGTCTTTTCTTCTATAATGCCCAAGCGCCGGAATCTTTCGTACCTATCTTCCTCAATGCGCTTTGGCGATAGTTTGCAAAGCTCGGTCAGGTCAGCGTCAAGCTGATGTGCAAGAAGTCTGCACATTTCATCGAAATTATCGAAATCCTCAGGTATTACACGCTCTGCTACTTTAAACAAAATCATATCGTCGGCCGTTATGTGAAGGCACTTCGCAGCATCAGCCACCCTTGCCGCATCGCGCCATAATATCGTCGCGCACCCCTCCGGCGTTATCACGGAATATACTGCGTTTTCAAGCATGTAAACCTTGTTTGCACACGCGAGCGCCAAAGCGCCGCCACTTCCGCCCTCGCCAATAATAACAGAAATAATAGGAACGGTAAGCCCCATCATTTCAAGCAGGTTCCGCGCGATAGCTTCACCCTGTCCGCGCTCCTCTGCATCAACTCCGCAATACGCGCCAAGCGTATCGACAAAACATACAATAGGCCTGCCAAACTTTTCAGCCTGACGCATAAGGCGAAGAGCTTTTCTATACCCTTCCGGCCGCGGACAACCGAAGTTGCGCGTCATCCTGTCGTCAATGTCACAGCCTTTTTCAATTCCGATAAATGTAACAGGTCTTTCACCAAGAAAACCTATGCCACCAATTACGGCAGGGTCATCGCCAAAAAGCCTGTCACCGTGAAGCTCAATTCGTTCGGTAAAAATGCGCTCTATATAAGCTTGTGATGTCGGGCGTGTCGTAGCCCGTGCTGCTTTCAGCCTGTCATATGCGGTCATTGGTTTATCTTCCGATAAATCAATGGTCATCTCGACAGCAGCTTTTTTCTCATCTGTCATGTGTTATGCAGGCCTCCTTTTTCTGTTCTGGCGCAACAGCAATGCGATTGTTGACGCAAGCTCCGTACGCGCTACAATTGCATCAACAAAACCGTGTGATAATAGAAACTCAGCGCTTTGAAAATCATCGGGGAGCACGGTACCCGTTGTTTGCTCAATTACGCGACGTCCGGCAAATCCGATAAGCGCTCCGGGTTCGGCAAGGATTATGTCACCCTGCATTGCAAAGCTTGCTGTTACCCCGCCCGTCGTCGGATCTGTTAAGACAGTTATATAAAGTCCGCCGTCATTTCCATGACGTCCGACGGCGCCACTGACTTTCGCCATTTGCATAAGGGATAAAACACCCTCCTGCATTCTTGCGCCACCTGACGCTGTAAACCCCACGACGGGAAGCGAGTGTTTCATCGCATACTCAAATGTACGCGTTATTTTCTCACCGACAGCGCTGCCCATGCTTGCCATGATAAACCCCGGCTCCATTGCAAAAACAGCGCATGGCTCACCGCCAAAACGTGCAACGCCGCACACGACAGCCTCATTTTCTCCCGTCAATTCCTTTGCTTGACGAAGTTTTTCAGCATATTTTGGGAAATTTAAGAAGTCGCGGCTGCCGACGCCTCTATATAGTTCGCGAAAACTGCCCTTGTCGCACAGCGCTTCCAAGCGCTCACGCGCTCCCATCCTTCCGTGCTTACCGCAGCGCGGGCAAACTTTAAGATTTCGCTTTAGTCTTGACGATGAAACCTCGTGTCCGCATGCAGGACACGTTTCTGTATAATCTGAATTACGCACAGGAGTCATACTACGGCTCCTTTCTTATTTATTTAAGCTATTCAAATGCATTATTTTGCAGTTGTTATTTTAGTTTATTGTCGCACTCGGCTGTTTTAGGCGTCTGCACAAGTGCAAATGAGAACTCCGCCGTCACGCAGACATCATCTCCAACGCGCCCCACACCTTTTGCAAAGTAAAAAGGCGGGCATTTTCGCGTTATCTCACATTCAGTATGCAGTACATCTCCCGGACGGACAGGCCTGCGGAATTTCACCTTGTCAAGTCCTGTAAACATAGCGGTTTCATTGGGTGAATCACCATTTGCCTGTGTCCCATCCGCTGATGGTTCAGCTTCATATGCTCCACTAAGCAATACACAAGCGGATTGCGCAAGAATTTCGCATAGTATAACGCCGGGGACAACAGGATTTCCCGGAAAATGACCGCGGAGGAACCATTCATCGCCGCGTATCGTTACTTTACCGCGTGCAACATCGCCATCGCGCTCAGCTTCATCAAGCAGGAGCATATTATCCCTGTGCGGGAGTATTTTTTTTAGTTCTTCCCTGTTCATACTTACTCACCTATCAGCGTACCGGCCTGAAGGCAAGGCATACATTATGCCCGCCAAAGCCGAGCGATGTTGAAAGCGCAACTTCAAGGTCAGCTTTTACTGCCACATTCGGAGTATAGTCAAGGTCACATTCGGGGTCAGGCTCGTTTAAGTTTATCGTTGGCGGGATGATGCCATATTTTAACGCAAGCACAGCAGCTGCAGCTTCTGCAGCTCCTGCCGCACCAAGCATATGTCCTGTCATAGACTTAGTTGAGCTGATATGAAGCTTATACGCATCATCGCCAAAGGCATTTTTGATAGCGAGCGTTTCTGTTTTATCGTTTAGCGGTGTTCCCGTTCCGTGAGCGTTGATGTAAATAGACGAAGGGGAGACATCACTGCACTCTTCCATTGCAAGTGTTATTGCGCGGCCGATAGCTTTTGCATCGGGGCTTGGCGCCGTCACGTGATATGCATCGCATGTCGCGCCATACCCTACAACCTCCGCATATACCGAAACTCCGCGTGCGACGGCGCGCTCATATTCTTCAAGAACAAATATTGCGGCACCTTCGCCAATGACAAATCCGGCGCGGCGACGGTCAAACGGAAGCGACGCCGCATTTGGGTCTGTCGATTGCGTTAGTGCAAGACAGTTGCCGAAGCCTGCAATTGTCAAAGGTATAATCGGTGCTTCTGTACCGCCGCAAATCATGACATCTGCATAACCGTGTTTTATAGCCCTGTACGCTTCCCCGATTGCTGTTGCCCCTGTGGCGCAGGCTGTCGACACGTCCATGTTCGGTCCTTCAGCTTTATATTTTATTGCGACGACACCTGCCGCCATATTTATTATCATTTTTGATATAAACTGTGGTGTAACGCGTCGCATACCGCCTTCAAGCATCGCTGAATGTTCGCGGCAAAGCGTTTGTATACCACCGACGCCGGAGCCGATATAAACACCAAAGCGTTCCGACGCGACAGTTCCTAAAACACCGCTTTGCTGCACAGCCTCATCTGCCGCCGCGAGCGCATAAAGGACGTAAGGATCATGCTTTTTCGCTGTCATTTTGTCAAGGCGGGCGGCTGCATCAAACCCCTTCACCTCTGCAGCAAGCTTAAACTTCGAGTCACCGAGATCGCATGATGTCAGCTCGCCAATTCCCGACACACCGGATGAAATTGATGTCCAGAACTCCTCTGTCGTACATCCTACGGGCGAAATAACACCAATTCCCGTTACGACGACACGCCTGTTTCCGTTTTGCATTTTATTTTTCCTCCTAAAACGAACAACGTCACTTATTACATCGCAAGGCCGCCGTCTATTCGGATGACCTCGCCTGTTATATATGCGGCGGCAGGTGACGCAAGAAAAGCAGCAAGCTCAGCTACCTCCTCCGGCTCACCCATCCTGCGCATAGGGATGTTGGCAGCAGCCGTATTCTCAAAATCTACTGTCATATCAGTTTTAATAAATCCGGGTGCTATCAGATTACACGTGACACCTCTCGGCGCAAGCTCGCGCGCCACAGTTTTCGTAAGGCCAATGAGTCCTGCTTTCGACGCTGAATAATTCGCCTGTCCCGCATTACCAATCAGCCCGGAGATTGAACCGATATTGATGATTCGGCCGCTTCTGCGGCGCGCCATAACAGGATATACTTCCTTTATCGCATAAAAAGCACCGCGCAGGTTTATATCTATCACCCGGTCAAAGTCCTCCTCCGTCATCGCAAGCAAAAGCTTATCGCGGGTGACACCAGCATTGTTTACAAGGATGTCAACATCACCTAACTCCGCTTTGATAAAAGCAAACGCTTCCTTTATAGCGACTGGGTCAGACACATCGCACTTGTGCGATACAGCGCCGACACCATATTCCTTCAGTTGTAAAAGTGTTTCGGTAGCAGCAGCTTCATTTCCGGCATATAAGAACGCAACAGACGCGCCAAGGCTTGCAAAGCGGCATGATATGGCGCGCCCGATACCGCGCGAACCTCCCGTGACAACGGCAACCTTACCGGCAAGCGGCTTTTGTTCTTTAAAATACATCGTTTCACTTTCCTTCATATCAAACCTCGCTTGCAACGGCTGACAATTTAGCTACAACCCTTCGCACTTCATCCGGCGTTTCCGCTGTATATGTGGCAACACCGGGGCGAATCTTTGCGATGAGCTTCACAAGTGTACCGCCGACGCCCGCTTCAACAAACGTATCGTAGCCATCGTCCACCATTCGCTCAATAAGCTGCCGCCAGAGAACCGGACTGTTTATCTGACGCGTAAGCGCACCGCGAACGTCACCTGAATAAAGCTCCGCTGTTACATTTGAATAAACGGGCAAGCGTGGTTTTTCTAACTTTACACCTTCAAGAAAGCTTCCGAACTCTTCTGCCGCAGCATTCATAAAAGGCGAGTGAAAACCTCCGCTTACGGCGAGCGGGATTGCACGCCCGCCGGCGGACATGACAGCGCGAATGAAGTCATCTTTTTCACTTGCCCCGCAGGACACAACAAGCTGACCCGGTGCATTATAATTTGCCGGGTAGGCTGATGAAAAACTACGGCACAACTCACAAACAATCTCATCATCAAGCTTCATTACAGCAATCATACAGGCAGGAGATGATGCGACTGCCTTTGCCATCGCTGCCGCACGGCGGCAGACGATAGAAAACCCCTCAACTTCGCTCATCACACCGGCATATGAAAGCGCCGGAAGCTCACCAAGTGAAAAGCCGGCAACACCATCGGGTACAATGCCTTCATCACGGAGAGCTATAGCTGACGCCATATCGGCAAGATACATCGCCGGCTGCGTGTTTTTTGTATCCTGTAATTCTTCAGGTGTTCCTTCAAAGCACAGCTTTGTTATACCCGGCATTACTTTTTCAGCTTCATCGAACAAGCGTATGATTGATGCATACTCACGATAAAGCTCGCTTGCCATACCGGGACGCTGGGCCCCCTGCCCTGAAAACACAAAGGCTATTCTACCCATCTGGCCGCCCCCTTTAAGATTTCTTCTGCTTCCGCTGTAATCTCTCCGATTATCTCCGCAGCGCTTTGCTCGCGAGTTAAAAGTCCCGCTATCTGCCCTGCCATTACACTGCCGTTTTTAACATCGCCTTCAACAGCAGCAAGGCGAAGCGATCCCGCTCCAAGCTCTGCTATTGACTGCGGCGTTGCATCCGGTGCATATTCGGCACGGATAAAGTCACGCGTAAAAGCGTTTTTTATACAGCGGCAAGCGTTACCGCCGAAACGGCGGCCCGTTACTACCGTTGATATGTCCGACGCCCGGATAATAGCGTCTTTATAATTTCGATGTACTCCGCATTCCTTTGCTAAAAGGAACCGCGTTCCCATTTGTACGCCACATGCGCCAAGCATAAGTACTGCGGCAAACCCGCGTCCGTCACCAATTCCGCCGGCTGCAATAACGGGTACCGTCACCGCTGATGCCACCTGCGGCACAAGAGTCATAGTCGTAAGCTCGCCTACATGGCCGCCCGCCTCCTGCCCCTCGGCTATAACGGCTGCAGCTCCCGCGCGAACAGCCAGTTTTGCCATTGAGACAGACGCAACAACGGGTATAACCTTGATGCCCGCGTCCAGCCACATCTTCATGAACCGCGTCGGATCGCCGGCGCCTGTTGTGACAACGGGCACCCTCTCCTCAGCGGCAACTGCCGCCGCAGCGTCAGCATGCGGGCTCATAAGCATTATGTTCACACCAAACGGTTTTTTTGTTTTTTCACGGACAAGTCTTATCTGCTCGCGCAGATAATCGCCTCTTGCGTTCATCGCTGCAATTATTCCGAGACCACCGGCCTCAGAAACGGCAGCTGCAAGGTTGGCGTCAGCAATCCATGCCATGCCACCCTGAAATACGGGATACTCAATCCCGAGCATTTCACAAATTTTTGACTTAATCATATGCAGATCTACAAAAGTGTCAGATTAGCTGCCGGATGCAGCGTTTTTTGCTTCAAGCTTACGCTCAATTTTCGCGACAAGGTCTGCGACAGTTTCAATTGAGGCATCCATGCCTATCTCAACGCCGAACTCATCCTCAAGATTCATGACAAGTTCCGTTACATCAAGCGAATCTATTCCGACATCCGTGAATTTTGTTTCAGGAAGGATTGTTTCCTTCTCGCAATCAATTTTTTCAGCAAGCATTTCGCGTATTTTTTCAAAAACCATCGTTTAATCCTCCATAGTTAAATAATTTAATGTATGTCATGGCATATGCCGGGACATCATAAGTTAAATTTTCACCAAATTATAAGGCATGCGGCGTTTGCAAGCCCGCCGCCAAAAGCGGAGAGAATAATTTTGTCGCCGCGAGATAGCCTTCCACTTCGGTTAAGTTCATCAAGCGCTATCGGTATGCTTGCGGCTGATGTGTTCCCGTAGCGTTCGATGTTGACATAAAACAGCTCCGGCGGAAGTCCCAGCCTTCTCTGCGCAAGTTCCACTATGCGGCTGTTTGCCTGATGTGGTATAATATACGAAACATCAGATGCCGTGAGGTTGTTTTTCTCCATAATCCGCGATACATCACTGACAATAGCGTTTACGGCAAACTTGAATGTTTCCTGCCCGTTCATGTAAATGTAAGGCGGGGGTGTTTCAACTTTGTAAAACGGTGATGTACCCGCGAAATTCGGGATGCGAATAACATCATCCCCGCCGCGCACCGTAAAGGTTGAGTCTATATAACCGTCACCTGCACGTAGTATAGCGGCTCCGGCGCCATCGCCGAATATGACGCACGTTGAGCGGTCGTTCCAGTCAATAAGACGGCTCATGCGCTCAGCGCCTACGACGAGTGCCGTTTTTACCATCCCGCGGGCGAAATAACCTGCCGCTACATCAAGCGCAAAGATGAAACCGGAGCATGCAGCCGACACATCAAACGCCATACATGAAGCGCCAATGCCGCGCTCTATAATGCAGCCAAGCGACGGGGACGCCATATCGGCGCTTATTGTCGCCGCTATTATCAAATCAAGCTCATCCGGAGCGACGCCGGCATTCTGAAGCGCACGCTCGGCTGCCCTGCATGCAATATCACCTGTTGTTTCGGTTGTGCAGACTCTGCGCTCCTTAACACCGACGCGCTGTGTTATCCATTCGTCTGATGTATCGACCATTTTTGCAAGCTCATCGTTTGTAAGCACCTTTTCGGGAACATAACTTCCCGTCCCAGCAATATAAAAGCTCATCAATATCTCCGTTTTCGCAGTTTTATGTAATTTTTCGTTTGTCAGCACTTTGTTAGCTTGAGCATCATGCTTTTGCCCGTGTTAGTGACATATAACACTCCGAAAGTTACAGCAAAAAAAATATTTTTTCTTTGTAACTTTTCCGCAATTTTGTGTACTAACTAAAGATGCAAGCCACAGAATTAATGCTTTTAAATAAAAAAGAAGGAGGGGAGACAGGGGTCAGTGGAAGATTTTGAAGAAGTCTACAGGCTATATTACCCGCGCGTCTCCGCTTTCCTTTATAAGCTCTCGGGCGACAGTGCGCTGACCGAAGAGCTTGCGCAGGAGACATTTTATCAGGCCTTCCGCTCATTCCACCGTTTCCGTGGAGACAGCGGCCTTTTCACATGGCTTGCCGCTATTGCAAAGCACGTATATTACCGCCACGTCGGCAGAAAAAATATACATAAAGAGTCAGTTGAAAGCCTCGACGCTTTAACCGAGGTCTACGGCATTGAAACGCCATCATCAGCCGACGGCCCTGAGGAAACCGCTCTCCGGCGTGAGACGGCTCTTGCACTGCGCCGCGCTCTTGATTCATTACCTGCTAAATACCGCGATGTAGTGACGCTTCGGGTATATGCGGAGCTTCCCTTTTCCGAGATAGCTGCAGCACTTAAGATTACGGAAGGTTCCGCGAAGGTATTGTTTTTCCGCGCTAAAAAAATGCTTATGGAGGAATTAAAACATGAGTATCCCGTGTGAAGTTATTGAGGATCTCGTATCGCTATATAAAGATCGCGCTGTCCAGCCAAAAACCGCGTCGGAGGTCAACGCTCATCTCAAGTCTTGCTCTCAATGCAGAGAATACTACCGTATTTACGACAGCATTGAATACAGACGCGTAGCATCAACCCTAAAACCCCCGCCAATAACAACAACGGAGGCTAAATACGCCGTTTTATCGTCACGCTTACGCCGCTACAGAAAAAGGTTGTTAGCCGGAGTAGCGACAATCGGCCTCATTCTTACGGGAGCCGTTGTCGTTCTTGCCTTTTTACTTAACCGTACGCGTCGTCATAGCTGCGACTGATAATATAAAAAAGAGTAAAAAACTTCGTGAAATGTGTTTTCACGAAGTTTTTGTTTTAATTCTATAGATAGCACTTACATAACTCTGTTTTAGTTAATACTCTGGCAGACATAATCGTTAATAAATCCAACCGTAGGTTGGATACTACATACATTCATTCAAACTAATGCTTTATTGTTTTTTGGTTTATATATTTATAAAATATAATAAAAACCGAAAAAACTTTTATGAGGTGCAACGTGACTACAATCAGAATAAACGAACAAATCGCCTTTTTAAGAAAGCAAAAGGGATTAACACAGGAAGATTTAGCGAATGCTTTAGGTGTTACAAACCAGGCTGTGTCAAAATGGGAGTCTGCACAGTGTTGTCCTGACATTCAACTGTTGCCTTCTATTGCCGAGTTTTTTGACGTATCTGTTGATGAGCTGCTCGGGTACAAATCGCATGAAAGCTTATCTGATATCTGCTTAAAAATTAAGAATTACTTTACATTACTGCCTGAAAAAGAATCATTTGATGTTGCATACCGCATTGCGTCACTATTACATGAAGCTGCAGCTTCTGATGGGTATAAGAAATACATCCCGTGGAATGAAAAAGACTATTCTTCTGAAAATATTGCGTCGTGGGGGATGTCAATAAGCTCTGAGGATGAAGGCAGCACAGCAAGGGTAAATAATTGCATAATGTTTTCTCTCAATAAGGGCTACACACCTCTTTCGGAAAATCAATTAAGAGATCTTTCTCTGACATTTGATAATTTAGCGGATATTCGTTTCCTTAAAGTCTTGTGTGCTCTGTATGAGCTGACCGCTTGTGACTCTGATAATTTTTCACTTCATGAAATCGAAAATAAAACAAATCTTAGAACCGATGAAATAGAAAATGTACTCAAATCAATGCCTTTGTCAGTCAAGATTGATGAAAAAGACGGTACATATCTTTATAGGCTCAAGGGCTCTTATTATCACATACCGCCACTGCTCAATTTTTTCATCAGCAATAAAATAACTGACTAAAAATAAGGGGCTGCGGCAGCTTTAATTTTGCCACAGCCCCTTTTTAAATTTCGCTTTCATTTGCCTATCAGCTTATTGTATATTTTCATAAGCTCAATGAATTTTTGCGCGTCGCCGCCCATATCCGGGTGATATAACTTTGCGAGTTCGCGGAATCTTTTTTTGATGGCGGTAATATCAGCATCATAAGGCAAGTCAAGTTTTATAAGCAATGCTTTATCAAAACAGTATCCGTCCTGTATGTTCAAATATTCAAATAATTTGCCGTATATAAAATCTAAAAACTCATCTGCAATTCGTCTGTATTCGTTGTTATCAACCGTCAGCAAATATGATAATGGATACTTAACCTCCCGCTTACCCGTAAGATCAAAAAATTCACTCCAAAGCAGGGATTGATTAGCATATTTATCGCACCCAAATCGGATTTGGATTTCAAGCTTCTTTAATTTTCGGATTTTCTTCTTTACGCTGACAATATCCATGAGCCGCACCAGTAAGTTAAATCAATATTAATAACTAATTATAACATAAAGAAAACATATTGTTTTACTTTTACATTTGATGTACTATTTTCGTGTCACATAAAATTTTTTCATGTTTTTAATATCAGTGTAACCTCCGCAAGCCAAACGGTGCTTATATGGGTGAAGGCCTTCTGAGTTGAAAAGAAAGGAGATAGACGCTTTGGATGACAGCATGATTGTTGAGCTGTATCTATCCCGTGATGAAACTGCTATCAAGCATACCTCCGAGAAGTTCGGGGCGCGTTTGCGTTCTTTGGCTAACAATATAGTAGGCGACCTGCAGGCAGCCGAAGAATGTGAGAATGACACTTATATAGAAGCATGGAATACAATCCCCCCGCATGAGCCAAAGCATTATCTCTTTGCTTTCCTTGCACGAATCACACGACATATTTCTTTGAATTACTGCCGCGACCGGCGCCGGCTGAAGCGCAGTGCTTTTATATGTGAGCTTAGTGCGGAAATGGAAGAATGTATTCCTGCCCCGGATGACAATGAGTGCCGTATAGATGACATGGCTTTGAGCGAAGCAATCAACGGGTTTTTAGGTACGCTCAGCGATGAAAAGCGAAACATCTTTTTGCGCCGTTACTGGTATTTAGATTCCATCGCCGACATCTCAAAACGCTTTAATTTATCCGAGAGTAAAGTAAAAACAACACTTTTCCGATGCCGCAATCAGCTTCGGGAGTATCTTATAAAGGAGGGTTACACCGTATGAGAGGAAAAGATTTATTAGATAAAATGGAGCTTGTTGATCCAGCTTATGTAGAAGCCGCAAATGGGGCACCGAAAAAAAAGAAAAACATATTTATTCAGTTGGGCGCTGTTGCAGCATGTCTTTTAACTGTGGTTGTTGTGGGAATACTAACAACCGGCAAAAGCAATTCTTCCCAGGTTCCTTTCAGTCAACTAAAACGGAATTATAAAGACTTGACTGTGGTCGGAAGTGAGTTTGGTGTCGAATGGCCGTGGGAGTATAAAACTATTTCCGAACAGTACACGAGAGTTACTTTAAACGGCAAAGAGTATAGTTCGAGGGGCAGATCTCTCGTCGCATCCCTCATCGGCGATTCTCTCGGTACTTTCCCTGTCGTCGGCTACGATATAGCCAAGCAGCAAGAACATCAAATTACCACAGAAGTATATAAAATAACAGGTGTTTCTTCTGACCGTCTCGTTGCCGTAAAACTGGGCGATGAGTATTATGTATTCAAAAACAGCGAATATGCCCCTCCCGTAAACTTCGGGGAACTGCTTGATGAGTACAGCCTGACACAAACATTAAGCCTTAAAAACTTTACTTTATATGAGAACCGGACAGAAAAAGGTTACTTTACCCTGAGAGATGACAAATATATCTTTGATGTTTTAAGCACATGCCGTGATGCTGAATTTATCAAAGATGATAACTGGCATGTAAGTGATAAAGATTATATCGTCTTTTCTGTCACATCTGAAGCACTCGGTGTTTATAAAAATGTCTTTTACGTGACAGCCGACGGCTACATCCGCACAAACATTTTCGACTATGCGTACATTTTCCGTATTGGCGAGGAAGCGGCAGAAGATATTATCTCCTATGCTAAAAAGAACGGAGTCGAAACCGAAGCTGAGCCTTACGCTTACACCCTTGCTGGTACCATCACCGATATTGCCGACGGGTACATTTATCTTGATGATTCGATTATGTGTGTCGATGAAAATGACGGCATGGTTTTCAAGATTCCTATGGATGATATCCGAATCAGCCGCTGTATTGATTATGCAAAAATGGGCGTTGGCGATGTCGTTTTAGTCTACTACTTAGGCATTATCGATGTTGATGCAGGAAATGTAGTTGTTGGTGCATACTCACTCTCAATTGCACAACTAACAGACGGCGGGGTCGCCATTCCGGAGTAATCAAACTAATAATATCAAAGGGAGCAGATGTCACAAGACTTCTGCTCCCTTAAACTTTATGTATTGTGCTCATTTCTGTATGAAAATAAAATGTCATCAAATGATGCTAAAAAAATCTGCAGAGACATCATTTAAGTATAAAGTTGAATTGTTAACTGTAATATAGTATTATATTTTTGATATTTCTATCGCATAAAGCAACTGGAGACAGTTACGAAAACTCAACACAGATCATCAAATTTTACATCGATAATATCCATAGTCTATAAATTCAAGATGTATAAAAAAGGAGGGCTGCTTTGAAAGTTACCTTTATTCACCACAGCGGCTTTTTTGTCAACGGGGAGCACGCTTGTTTTTTGTTTGATTACTGGACGGGACCTCTGCCGAAGCCACTTGAGTCACCACTTTTTATCTTTGTAAGTCATGGGCACAGGGATCATTTCACACCTGATATATTTGACTATGGAAGGCAGTGGAAAAACGTTCACTGGGTTCTTTCTTATGATATTGACCCTGAATGTGTACCAAGCGATCTTATGCCCTATGTCACATTTGCCGCCCCTGACAACAAATATTCGGTTTCTTCCGGCAACACAGTAATTTCTTTTTCAACCCTTCGTTCAACAGATTTAGGCAACGCATATCTCATCCACACTGGTGACAAAACGCTTTATCACGCAGGAGACCTTCACCTTTGGATCTGGCGCGAAAGCCAAGAGGATGACAAGGTCATGCAGGCTGCTTTTGAAAAAGAAATAGAAAAACTTCGCGGAGTTACAATTGATGCTGCTTTTCTTACCCTTGACCCAAGGCAGGGGCGCGATGCGTTTTTAGGACTTGATTATATAGCGCGTCTTGCAGATATAAAACGGATTTATCCTATGCACTGCTGGCAAAACTTTAATATTATAAATAAGCTTCTGGCAGATCCTTGTTCTGAACCTTATCGCGATAAAATCTGCCCAATCAGAAAGGATGGATATACAGATGAAATTTAAAATGGTACATGAAAATTACAACGTTAAGGACCTTGATGCTTCTCTTGCGTTTTATAAGGAAGCGCTGGGCCTTTCCGAAGTGCGCCGTATAAATGCTGCCGACGGCTCCTACATTATTGTCTTTCTTGCCAATGATGAGAGTGATTTTGAACTTGAACTCACATGGCTGCGCGATATGGATCGCCCCTATGATCTTGGCGATTGCGAGTTTCATCTTGCCTTTAAAGTCGATGATTTTGATGCGGCTTATGCTAAACACAAGGAAATGGGCTGCATTTGCTACGAGAACCCTGCCATGGGGATTTATTTCATAACAGACCCCGACGGATACTGGTTGGAAATCATCCCTGCTAAAAGGTAAGCATCGTTTGCACACTTTTCTATTAACGCGGCTAAAAAAAGAAAACGCCACTGACAACAAAGCCAGTGGCGTTTTTTCATGGTGCGGGTATTCATAACGTACTTGATGAAAAGCACCGGCACGAATGCGCATATTCAACCGTACCGCAGAGATATCTTTGTTTCCATCATAAGAAACGAGGTATTATCATGAAAAAAGTGAAAATTAAACTGGACGATATGGAGCGCCGCATCCTGGTCAAGCTGCTCTATGAAAAGCGCAATGAGTTGATCCGCGAGGGTCGCTATACGGATGCCATTGACGAGCTGATCTTAAAGATCATTGACGCAAAGGGGTGCTGATATGGAAAATATTGCAAAGCGGTTGAATGCCTACATAACCGCCCACCCCTTCGACCCCGGTGACAGTGATTGCGAAACGGTCCTGGATCAGTTATACCAAGCATACGCAGAATCTCACGAAAGCGACCCGCCGGAGATCAGCGAGGGGTTTAAAGAACTGGAAGAGTTCCTCTGCGCTCTTCCTTTGGAGGACAACAACGCTGTTTTCAATCTTTGCTGCCGCCTCTGTAGCGCCTACGAACGCAAAGCCTTTGTGGATGGTTTGCAATATGGGTCGTTCTTAATTTTAGAACTAAACCGCAATTAGTAATTTGATGAGAAATGCCCTTAGCTTTACACAAAGCTGAGGGCATTATTGCGTAAGGCTTGCAACAAACCCCATAATTCAGTTCAAAATCAAGTTTATTTACATCAAAAAGCTTGCTTTTTTGAACAGCGCGACTTATAATCAAATGTGTGTACATTTGTAATCTGTTTGTACTTTAAGGAGGGAGTTCAATTGTCTTCTGAAAAGTTGTTCATAACACCGAGAAAATATCGTGGGGATACGTCTGTTATTTCTTCTCGTCTGCCAAATGATATGATACGTGAGATTGATGCTATTGCATTACATACCGGAAGAAATAGAAATGAAGTGGTTTTAAAGTGTTTAAGCTTTGCCTTGGAGCGCTATGAAAAGATGCCAAACGATTTTGCTACTGGAGGGGACGACCATGAGAAATAGGATTAGCTTGCCCCTAATTGTAAACGCAGCATTATTCTTTGTAGCAAGTCTTGTGATTATTTTTGTTACATGGAATTATTCGTGGCAGTTTTTTGTGGCTTGCGTTTTTTATTTACTGGCCGGTTTGTGTGCTTGTTACTCAGTGACAAAGTGGCAAAAGCAACCCAAAGGAAACTTTCCTATCAAAGTTGCTTTGCTTTTTATCAGCTATTCATTTTGGGGAATAGCAGCTACGGTAGCATTTTGGATTGGTTCGCTTACGAACTTACCGATAAAGCTTTTTCTACTTTTTGAATTATTGCCTTTGGCGTGCTTTGTTGGCTTAGTTGCTATAATGCAAGCAATTTTACAAAAAGGCAATGACGACGACGCTTGGATCAAACTGAGGGATAGTCAGTTGTCGGAAATTATGGCGCGTTTAACTGTTGTGCAAAGCAAAATACAAATGCTGCCCCTTTTAATCGTTGAAAAAATGAACTATCGTATGACTGAACTGCTGGAAGCCGTTAAGTATTCGGATATTCTAAGTCAGCATTATGATGAAGGAATGATTCAACTTCTCTACAATGGCATTACTTCAATTGAACTGGAAGTAGATGCCTTGCCAGATGTTCAACCGGATGATCTAGGACGATTAGAAGAGCTGATTTCGCAACTACTTGTCACAGTAAAAAATAACAACGAAGCGTGTAAGGCTTCGAAACGTTAGGAGGAATACCAATGGCACTATTTGAAGTAATCAAATATGAAGGCACATCTGATATGTTTGCCTGGAAATATCCCAACGAAGAAATTGGAACATGGAGTCAACTGATTGTCTCAGAATCCCAGGAAGCTATTTTGTTTAAGGACGGCCGCGCTTACGATGTTTTTACTAGTGGTCGGTACACTCTAGAAACACAAAACATCCCTTTACTTAACAAGGTGATCAATCTTCCTTTTGGCGGCGAATCTCCTTTTTCTGCAGAAATTTGGTTCGTAAATAAGGTGCACTCTCTGGATATCAAATGGGGCACACCTACTCCTATTCAATTCCAAGATCCCAAATATAAAGTATTTGTACCGATTCGCTCTTATGGACAATTTGGTGTGCAAATTGAAGATTCTAAAAAGTTTTTGATTAAACTGGTTGGCACGCTTACAGCGTTCGATAAGACCAATTTGATTCGCTACTTTAGAGGTCTTTATTTAGCAAGAGCAAAGGACGCTATTTCTTCGTTCCTGTTGCACAAACAAATTAGTGTACTTGAAATTAATGCTTATCTCGATGAAATTTCTGATTACTTAAACGAAAAGATCCAGCCTACATTAAGTGAATACGGAATCAAATTGTTGAATTTCTATGTTAACGAAATCAGTATTCCCGAAGAAGATCCTTCCGTGATGCAACTCAAAAACGCTCTCGCAAAAAGAGCGGAGATGGATATTGTCGGATATAGCTATCAGCAGGAGAGATCTTTTGATACACTGGAAAGTGCCGCAAAGAATCAAGGCTCTGGCAGTGATTTGATGGGCATGGGTGTTGGTCTGGGTGCTGGCGTTGGTATGGGAGGCGCCTTCGGTGGTGCGTTTGGAGAACTATCAAAGAATATCTCAACAAATCCTTCGGATTATAAGGTGGCGCAGTATGTTTGTCCGAATTGCCATGTGCTGATTAATGGAAAAACCAAGTTCTGCCCGGAGTGTGGGCATAAAATGAGCGAATAATCTTGGGAGGGCTATTACGTGGCATTTGAAATCTTCGGAAATAGCCGTAGACGCTCTGTAACCATGGCCGACATAGACTCGATGGGAGGATTAGAGTTCGAGTCATTTGTAGGTGAATTGTTAAAAAGTATAGGATACTCTGGTGTTCAGGTTACTAAGAGTAGCGGCGATCAAGGCGTAGATGTTGTTGCTTATAAGGATGGCAAAAAATATGCTATACAATGCAAAAATTATTCTTCGCCGTTGAACAACAAACCAATTCAAGAGGTAACAACAGGAAAAGCGGTATATGGTTGCGATATTGGTGTTGTACTGACTAATAGCACGTTCAATGACAGTGCTATTGAGGCAGCAAACGCAACTGGAACACTTTTGTGGGATCGTAGAACACTTCAGAAAATGTTAGACCAATCCCCGTTTTCGAAAAATGTAGCAGAAACAGTGAAGTCGATCAAAACACAACAAGCGCCATGTATAATAGAGCCTTGTGTAGAACAGCCGGTCAGTAACAATCCGAGCAAAAAAGAAAAACCACGTAGTATTGTCAAATTCATTATTGGCATAGTTTTGATGGTGTTTAATGGTCTCCTCGTATTTGCTGGCTTGGTAACACTTTTGTCAAGTGGTTTTAGTGGCGATGATATAGGCTTATTCCTTTTCTTTTTGGCATTCTTCTTGTTGGGTCTATTCCTGGTAAAGAAGAATAAGAAAGATAAAGCTACTAAAAAAGCGGAGACCGGAAGTTATAGCACCTATACACCATATAATGGTCAGAAGATTGGTTGGGGTGTAGTAATCATTGCGCTACTCTTTTTCTTTCCGGTAGGTTTTTATCTGCTCTATAAGAAAATGTCCCAGTACTCTAACCCAAGTGAAGTGCAGAGAAACAGCAAAACACTTAAGATATGGGCAACAGTTCTTATGTGCTTAGGTTGCATTTATCCCGTCATGAGCATAGCAGGAGCTTTAGAGGCTTCGGCAGCAATTATGTGTTTTGTTGCGTTGTTTCCTTTTGGTCTGCTCCTTAACAAGAGATCAAAGTCTCTTGCTATGATGTACACTGCACTTCCTACACCCCATGAATCACAAGCAAATGCGGCAAATACTTTAAGCCAAAACATTGAACACAAACAAGATGTAATGCTATCTACAAGTTCCCCAATTGGCAGTTTATACACAGAATATCAGTATACTGCTGGAAGAGCGGAAACAACTTATGTGACGATTCACTGCAAAGGTTGCAATGCACCCAATCGTGTTCCTAAAGGATCTGTTGTTGAGTGTGAATACTGCGGATTGTTGGTCGGTGTGCAGAACGAAGAAGAACCGACTATGGACAATGAGGAAGCCGCTATCTCTAAAGCATTTGCGGTAATTCAGCGTTTACTTGAATCTATGGATGAAGTGAGCGATGATCTTAGCGATGGGTTCGACCGGCTGACTCATGCTATGGAAACTTTCCCTAATCGTTCCATGCCACTTGATGTGGAGATGAATCGTGTATCTAGTTGCATCAAGAACTTCTCGGGAGAAGCAAAGCGAATTAGCGCAGGTATACGCGCCCAAGTTTTAATTGCGTGTGATAATTTGATGACATACGATGATGCAAGTTGGGAAAAAGTAGAAACTGAAATTGAGCAATTCAATGAGATCAAATCTACCTTAGCTGAAACTATATCAAGCATGCGTTCATTTAGGCATAGCATAGACAATCTAAACGTAAATGCGGGTTTCCAGACATATCGAATTAAAACCGCTCAGATTCAGCTGGTCAAAGAGATTGATCAAGCGCTGACTGTCCTGCAATCCGCAATGTCTGACTTTGCCGAAAGTCTAAAAACATTTAGAAACGCAAAATTTACATCTAAAACAGAACGTATAAATACATATAAGCAGAGAGGAGGCAGATTGTAATGGCATGTAAAGATTGTACCTGTTATGTTGATGGGCATAGCAAAAACGGCGGCCGCCTTCCTGCTGGTCAAGGTTTATGCACTATGTATAGTCAAGATGTTTCCGCTGGCGGTAATTGTTCTTCGTGTATGTCCGTGAATGACAAGGGTAGCAAAAAAGGATCTGTTACACATTACTCGTCCAATGGAACTACAGCTCACACAAATAAACCTCGTAAAGGCATGAAAGCTTGGGCTATTGTTTGCTTTGTTTTCGCTGGAATCTATGCGCTTATTGCATTGGGCGTTGGTACAATGATGTTTGGAATGACGGCTTTCTTGTGTATATTGGGCGTAATGCTTCTTGTGCTATACAAATCTCCTAAGCACATCCCCTATTTATTTGGAAAAAGCTCGGGTATGACAAAGACAACCTTTGTGATTATTTGCATTGCTGCGGCTTTTTGCTCTTTCGCTCTTATTGCTGGAACGTCCGAGGATATGACCACCCAAACCGGCGCTGGAACCAATGAATCCTCTACTAATGCTTCTACTGTAAGCAAGGTAACGTCTATTGGAAATTTCAAAACAACGGAATATGAGTTGTTCGTAGGGGAAAGTGTGGAGTTCTCTCTTGAACTTCGACCCAAAGATCTAACCGCCGAAAGTGTTGGCGTTGAAGTGTCCGATAATAGTATTCTTTCTGTAAGTGATATTGCATTCACTACTGAAGGAAGAAAAACCATCTTGACATTTAAATGCACTGTAATAGGAGAAGGCGAAGCTACGATCGTTGTTAAGTCTATTACAGGCGATAAGACCTCTAATACGGTTTCGTTTAAGGCTGAGCATCCTCCCATTGTAACCGCAATTGGCAAATTTAGTCCTTCCTATGCAATTCAAGAAGTTGGCGATCAACGGACGGTAACCGTATATATGAAGCCAATCGACCTAACAATGGATGATTTTGTTATTGAAAATTCTGATGAAACCATTATTAGTGTATCTGATATTGCATTGGCCACTGAAAATGAGCAAACAGTACTTACATTTACTGTGACAGGTATCGGTGTTGGCAAAGCATCTATTACCATCAAGGGTGCAGATGGAAAGACGGAATCTAACGCTTTGCAGTTTACTATCAACGAGAAGGATACAAGCAGAACAGTTTATGTGACTCCTTACGGAGAAAAATATCATTACTCCGCTGCCTGCGCCGGAAGCAACGCGACAGCCACAACTGAGAATAAAGCAGCTCGATCCGGCAAGGAAAGATGCAAAAAGTGCGGTTGATTTGAGAGGTAAGAAAATATGAAATTTGGCATGAGAAAACCCTCGTTAAAAAAGTCTTTCAGCGCAAGGACAAAAGGACGCGCAACTCGCGCTGTTAAAAAAGCATTAATTCCAGGCTACGGCAAAAAAGGAAGTGGCTGGATTAAAAATCCAAAGAAAGCCGCATACAACAAGATTTATCGAAAAACAACATTTAGCATTTGGGATTTGTTTAAGTAATATTTATTCTGGCGGCTTTGCGCATATTTGCGCAAAGCCGCCAGGTGTTTGTTATGCATACTAGCATAGAGGGTTTGGGTTTGCCCAATAAATAGCCGTGTATATCCAAAGGCGATGCTTGCTAGGAAAAAGCTGTTGCTATTTTCTTGAGAAAAACTTCAAGGTGTCGCTTAAAAGCGACACCTCAACAAAATCCGCAAAATAGCACTTGCAATTTTCCTTTGGTCATGTATAATCATTTTAGAACATCTGTTCTGTTTCAAAAATTGAATAGGCGTTCCGACGGAATGGTTGAGATGAAACAGGCTGCGTAATTCCATCTCCAGGTCAGATTGCTTTGATATAACCGGTTCAGTTAAACCAGACTTGCTTTAAGCAGACATGAGAGGCCACCGGCAAGATAGCGCTCAGAAATGAGGCCTACCTTGTCGGTGGCTTTTTTGTTTTTCTTAGGCGAAAACCGGTGTGAAACAGACCTTTGTTCAAACAAGATAGGAGGTGATTGACCATACCAAGACTATCCAAGAAAGCAAAACGGGAGTGGGATCTGTTCTTAGATCCCAGTACCGGACGGCGCAGCTACAACGAACTGTGCCGCCGTTGCACCCACTCTTGCAAGCAAAGTTTTCGCGCCATTGTGGTGGCTTGTCCCCACTATGAAAGCAAGCGCAGCACAAGGTGCTGAAACACGCACCAAACCGCCGCAATTTCGAAGATGGTTTGCGGTGATGAAAGTATCCGCCGCCGAAATAAACGCGCCGCACACGAGAAGAGAACAACAAAACACGCACCCTTTTCCTACAGAAAAAGGCATCTTGCAGTTTCACCTCGCAAACGGCGCAAATCGGCATTAACCCACCTTCTCTTCAAGTAAGACATAAATATATAAATAAATAATTTAATCTTACTTAGCTGAGAGAAGAAGTATGAAGGAGAAATGTATGTTAGAAGACAAAATCTATACCCTGGAAGAAATGCGCTCCCTGGGCATTGACACCCACGAATATGTGTTCATGGATCAGCCGGGTGAAACCACCGGAACACTGATGCTCAAAGCAGAAAGCCGCACCCCAAGCATACGGATGTTCTTCTCCCTTTCCGACGGAAGGAAGATCCTTACACCGGTCTTTTGGTGGCAGCTGGGCAGAGGCTTTCAAAATATCCCCACAGGAACAGTTTTGAAGCTGACTTATGCCAAAAACAGCACCGGTCAAATCCACCTTGAAAATGCCGTGCCGGTGTAAACGGCATCAGTGGCATTTTCTTAGCAAGCATCGCGTTTGGGCACCATGTGCAAACGCAACACCTTGGGAATATCCCAAACCCTTATATTTTGGAGGTAACGATATGAACGAAAAATACGAAATCAACGAGCTGCCTTTGGACGTGCTCATCCCTTTTAAGAATCACCCCTTTAAGGTGATCGAAAACGAAGAACTGAATACTTTGGCGCAGAGCATCCGAGAATCCGGAGTGCTGGTTCCGGCCTTGGCTCGCCCCGCCGGGGATCGATACGAACTGATCTCCGGTCACAGAAGATTGGCCGCTTGCAAGCTGCTTGGCTTGCCTACCATCCCCGTTATCATCCGTGAACTGACTGATGCCGAAGCCATCATCAATATGGTGGACGCTAATCTGCAAAGAGAGCATATTCTCCCGTCGGAAAAAGCTTTTGCCTACAAGATGAAAATGGAGGCTATGAAGCACCAGGGCAAAACTTCGTGCCAAGTTGGCACGAAGTCCCGCACTGATGAAGAGATCGCCAAGGAAAGCAAGGACAGCGCCCGGCAGATCCAGCGATATATTCGGCTGACCAATCTGATCCCGGAGATTCTTGATATGGTTGACAACAAGGAGATTGCCCTAACTCCTGCTATGGAGCTTTCCTACTTGACCCAATGGGAGCAGCGGTGTCTTTACAACATCATGCAGATGGAGGGGGCAACCCCGTCCCTTTCCCAAGCGCAGCGGATGCGCCGTATGAGTGAAGAGCGCCGCTTGGGCGAAGGGGATATGGAAGATATTATGGCTGAGATCAAAGGCAACCAAGTGGAATGTATCCGTATCACAGAGGAACGCTTCCGGAAGCATTTCCGCAGAGATGTTTCCCCCTTGGAAATGGCCGAAATCATTGACAATGCACTGGAATATTATCAGCGCTATCTCGACCGGCAGAGAGATGAAAGGTAAGGTGCCGATATGAAAAAGAAATCCCTTTGGAGCGGCACCCATGAGTACACCATCAACGGTGTCCGTTATGTGGTGGATTCTTGCTTCGTATCGAGCAAGGTCAAAAGCGATGCCACAATCTCAAAGCGTTTTGAAAGAATTATCACAAGCGATGTCGCACCTTTGACAGTAGATTTTTCACCGGGTACAATGGCAGCAGAATATGCGTGTTCGGTTGCCGGGAAGGAGGACTAATGCAATCGAAGACGAAACGAGAAATAAACGGAATTACTGCCCTTTACTGCCGTCTATCCCGTGATGACGGCGGTGACGGGGATAGTAACTCCATCGCCAATCAGAAGAAACTGCTTTCCAAGTTTGCCAAGGACAGAGGTTTGGGCAACACCAAGCACTATGTGGACGATGGCTACACCGGCACTAACTTCAACCGTCCCGGTTTTCAGCAGATGATTGAGGATATCGAGGCCGGGTATGTTTCGGTAGTGATCGTAAAAGATATGTCCCGCCTGGGCAGAGATTATCTGCAAGTGGGTTACTACACCGAAACCTTTTTCCCCGACCACAATATCCGTTTAATCTCCGTCAATGACGGCACAGACAGTGACGAAGGAGAAGACGGCTTTGCGCCGATCCGCAATGTCATCAACGAACTGTATGCCCGGGATATCAGCCGCAAGATCCGGTCATCCCATCGGTTACGGGGAAATGCCGGTGAACCGCTATCCCCACCGCCTTACGGATATATGAAATCTACGGAAAACAAAAAGAAATGGATTATTGAACCGGAGGCAGCGCAGATTGTGCGGGATATTTTCCGTATGTGCCTGGAGGGTAAAGGCAACGAAACCATCGCCCGGATCCTGCAAGAGAGGAAGGTACTGGTTCCCATGGCCTACTGGAAAAGTAAAGGACTCGGCAGAGGTGGCACGCAAAACCAAATCAATCCCCATAAGTGGAGCAAAGGCACAGTAGCTAAGATCCTTGCCAATCAAGAATACTGCGGTGATGTGATCAATTTCAAAACCTATTCCAAATCCTTCAAGAACAAGGCCCGGCTAGAAAATCCCCGGGAGAACTGGCGGATCTTCAAGGATGTGCATGAACCGATCATAGACCGGGAGGTATTTGAGCAAGTGCAGGAACTGGTTGCCAAAACCAAGCGCAGAAGCCTCAAGAAAAAAGGTGAGGAAAAACACCTATTTTCTGGAATGCTCTATTGCGCCGATTGCGGCAGTAAGCTTTGGTATCGCACCAATACCAACAACAATGATATTCATTTCTACAGCTGCTGCAATTATAAAACCGATACCAGGGGAACTTGCGAAACCCGGCACTATATCCGGGCAGATGCCATCGAAGAGGTGGTGCGGTTGGAACTGCGGCGCTTGGCCAGCTTTCTGCAAGAGGATGAGGAAGCATTCGTCACCCTCTTGGCAAGGAAATCCCAGGAAGATCTCAAGCAAGAGAAAAAGATGCTGGAGAGCGAACTGCAGCGCTGCCTGGCTCGTAAAGAAAAAGTATCTCTTCTTTACGAAAACCTATACGAGTACAGTGTCAGTGGTAAAATCTCCGAAGAAAGCTTCATGGAAATGTCCCATAAGTACGAACTGGAAAAGATGGAGCTAAAAACCAAAATCAGCGAGATCCAGGCAAGGCTTACCAATATGGGGAGTCAAGAAAAGAACCACGGACATTTCCTTGCCGCCATCCGCAGATTTATGGAGATGGACAAGCTGACCGCACCGCTGCTGCGGGAACTGATCGATCATATCACGGTATATGAAACGGAAGGCACGGGTAAAAACCGCAGCCAACGAGTGGTGATCCACTACCGGTTTATCGGTATGTTGGAGTATCCCCACACTGACCCTGCATACACCGCTGATACTCGCAAGGGTGTAGCAGTAAAATATTTGACCCAATCTGCCTAAAACAAAAAGAGCAGGCCTCAAAACCTGCTCACTTACATCAACAAAGATTCTCTGTAAAGAAAAATCGAGTGTTCATAACTCAAGTACGTTATGAACACTCGATATGGTGCGGGTAACAGGACTTGAACCTGCACAACCTTGCGATTACAAGATCCTGAATCTTGCGCGTCTGCCAATTCCGCCATACCCGCGTATATATATAAAACGACAATAATGCCTTCACATAGTTGCATGGCATCAAGCCGAAGTTTATTATAACGCACAAGGAAGCGGTTGTCAAGCTGAAATAACCGCTTCCTTATTGTTTTATGTACACGTATGTTTTTTAATATTTAGCAAAAATATAGTTTTCATCAAGCTCGTATAGGGTTTTAAAAACATAGCCACGATTCTGAAGCTCTGTCAATGCCCAATCTATCATATCAAAGGTGTCGGGGGATGTATCATGCACAAGTATTATGCACGGCCTATCCCCTCTCGTCAAACACTTCTCCGTTGTCTCGATTATCATACGTCGCAGATAATCGTCCATGCTCTCGCCTTCTTTTCGGTCGCCCTCCCACTTATCGCCGTTTGCCGCTGACCAGTCATAAGCGTAATAACCTCTTTCTTTTATGTAAGATATAAGTTCCACGCCATATTCACCGTAACGGAAAGCAGATGTTGAACCACCGGGCAAGCGGATAAGTTTTTTAGGCGGTAAATCTCCGAGAATATCACTTATTGTGTCTTCCCAATCATTAATCTCACTCTTAAACTGATCGACCGATTTATATATGCTCTTTATTTCATGGGTCATCGAATGACATCCAAGAGCATGTCCTTCGTCAACAATGCGTTGTACGATTGAAGGATAACGCTTTGCGTTTTGACCTATGACGAAAAACGTTGCTTTTATTCCGTGGGCGTTCAGCATATCAAGTATGGCTTCTGTATACTTTTTTGACGGCCCGTCGTCAAATGTCAAATACACAACCTTTTCGTCAACAGGTGGCAAAGTTTCGGTAGTTTCTGCATCCGATGTTTCGGTTATCACGTCAACAGTTTCCGTATCAGACGTCACCGGCTCTGTCAATTGTGTTGACTCATCGTCATATTCGCTCTCTGTTGCCTCGTCTGTCTCATCAATAATCGTATCTGACATCTCTTCTGTGTCGTATTCAACCGGGTCCGGTTCACTTTGGGACGTTTCTGTACAGTATATCTCAGGCGTATCTGTCTCATCCACTTCTTTTTTAGGTGATGCTTCCGATACTAAACAACCGCAAAACAAAAGAAGCAAAGCTGAAATAATTAAAGTGAGCGCAAAAGAGCGTAAGAAACAACCGATACGCTTTTTATACCGAGCTTTTCGTTTATGTAATAAAGCGAGAATCATTGCTGACTACCCCTGATATGTAATGATGAGACAAACAAAAACGCCCTACAAGCGGACGCTCGTGAGGACGCTAATTTCATATTCACGATACGTTCACAAAAACATTATAATACATAAATCGGTATCATTCAACAGATAAAAGATGTATCGTGTTATTTTATTTTGTTTCTCGCTTCTGTTTATCGTCATATATAATTTAAAGATTAACAAGGGGCTTTAGCCTGCGTGCAATAAGAAAAGCCAAAAACATTTTAACAAGGTCCGGTATTATAAAAGGAATTACACACAGCTTGAGTGCTTTAAAATACCCGATGTCACCTACAGTATTTGCATAAACATTTACAAACCATACGGTTCCGAGGGCATAAAGAGCAAAAAGCCCTGTTATCATCGACATAATAGATACAACAAGTCTCGGCCCGAATATGTACTCTGATATCCAAAATACTGTAGCCATAAGAAGAAAACCGATAATATACCCGCCTGTTGTGCCAAGAAGGACGCCTATCCCTCCTAAAAAGCCGGAGAATACAGGAAGTCCTGTTGCGCCAAGCAAAATATAAAGCAAAACAGCAATCGTTCCTCGCTTACCGCCAAGGATGAGAAGTGAAGTATAAACACCAAACGTCTGCAGAGTAAACGGAACCGTAGCCGGCACCGAAATCCATGAGCACACGGCAATGATAACGGCAAAAAGCGCTATATACGCCATCTCTGCCGTTTTGAATTTACTCTTATTTGCCTTTATCTTTGTATTTACTGTGCTCATATGCCACCCCGTACGATTATTTTGTTGTGAAAAGTATATCTATTATGCATATAGCTTGTCAAGATGAATAAAACGCATCAGTGAATGAAAGGCACTGTAAATATACAAGTACAACGCTTCATTGTGTGTAATATAAAGCATAAAAGCGGCGCGTCCTAAAAGGGCGCGCCACAGGTTTATATATAGGTCATTATTTATTAGCTACAAACTGGCCTATTTTTTTGTCCATATTTGATATGTGGTTAATCAGCCAGTCAACAACAATCTGATTTGCATTTAAAATGACGAGCAGACTTCCGCCCGAAGCATCATAATCCGAACGGAGCTTTGCAAGCCGTTTTATAAAATCCTCATGTGCAACTTTTTGGGCAGCGTATTCGGGATAATTAATGCTGAGCATGTATTTTTCTTCATCGGCAAAGTGTTTTTTCGTGTATTCATCAAGAAAACTCAAAAGCTCGCCGATATATTCCTTTGCCTGATGTGCTTTCCCCGCTTCAAACAGCTTTTCCGCTTTTTCAAACCACATTTTATGTTGTTCGTCAATTTCCTCAATACCAACCGATAAGTTAGGCGTCCAAGGCATAGTCAGTCCTCCCTTTTTCCTTTATCTAAGTAAAGCAATTTTTCTTATTTTGCGGGATTTAATCTTACTTCAAGATAAATATGGCCCGCTGCCGTTTTTATTATGCTTGCCGTATGAATTGAATACTCCTTACACTCACTGTCTTTTTTCCGGTCATATGGCATCGGCGGTAGAATATCGCACTTTATATTTTCTTCAGAGAGCATTGTCAAGACATTTCCGCTTATAATATTTGCAATTTCAGAAACAGCCGAGACAACAAAATCATCAACGGTATCAATCTCCATACCGCTCATAATTTTCACTATGTTAATTGATGTATCGTACGGAAAACAGTATATGACCTCACCTTGAAGATCACCTGTTACACCGATTGAAATGTCATACATACCCTCGGTATTAATGTCATCAACAGGCTTGTCAGTTATATCCGCCAAATCAAGCATGAGTTCAAATACATTTTTCGTTGCCAGAAGAAAAGTTGAATAGAGATTATCAGCCATTTGTCCCTACCCCCTTTTCTTTTGCATAAACGCCGATGAGCTGATCTTCCGCTGCAACGTGATTGATAAGCCATGCGAGAAGTCTTCCGGCAAACTGCTGTATGAGCTGCTCATTATAGCCTTTGTCTTTATACTCTTTCGTTACATGAACGACGTAATTTAACATATCCGCATGGATTTTCTTATGCTCTTCATACCTCGGGTAACCGATTTTCTTCTGGTACTCCTCTTCATCGCGGAAATGTTCAATTACATACCCGTTCATGAAATCAAGCGTTTCGTTGACTTTCCGGACTCTTTCATCCCATGATGTCGAGCTTCTCAAGGTATGTAAAAAGGTATCTACACGGCGGAACAGTTCCCTATGCTGGTTATCAACTTGTTCAACGCCCAATTCATACTTCTCTTTCCAAAGCATATAACACATAACTCCTCATACGTGTTGTTTACTTTTCTATTAATATCGTAATTTTTACCATAGACTTTATTATTTTTTGAGAATAATTATTGATTTTTTTAGCATAAGATTACGTCAGTTAAGTAGCATAAAGCAAAAGCAGGCTCAAACGAACCTGCTATAAGAATAGATATTAATATTCATGAGCAAAAAAAGCGAGTGTTGATAACTCAACTTCGTTATCAACACTCGTTCTGGTGCGAGAAACGGGACTTGAACCCGTACGGTAAAACCACACGCCCCTCAAACGTGCGCGTCTGCCAGTTCCGCCACTCTCGCATGGCTTTTATATTATAACTAAGACCCTCGCCGTTGTCAATATGGTTTCATAAAATTTATCGGAGAATTTCATCGTGTCAGCAAAAAATGCCTTTCACGCTTAGAAAAAATCACATAATTTCATACGTAATTAACACAAGAAAATGACCGTGCCTTGATTATAAACTTTCACTGTGGTATAATTTTCACGATATTTTTATAAAAAAAGCGAGGCACCCTCAAAGGGCGATATATTACGATGGAATACACGTTTTCTGCTAAACTGCAAAATCTTAAGCCATCCGCAATACGTGAAATATTTAAAAGTTTATCTGATCCGTCGATAATAGCGTTTGCAGCCGGAAACCCATCACCGGAGTCCTTCCCTGTTGAGGAACTTGCCGCTATTTCGGCGCAAATTTATAAAGAAAACCCGATATCTGCGCTTCAGTACAGCATTACAGAGGGATATCCTCCGCTTCGTAATGCTATTGCCGAGCGCATTAAAAGAAAATTCAATATAGGACGCGATTTTGACACGACTATTGTCGTTTCAGGTGGCACACAAGGTATTGAGCTTGCGGCAAAAGTCCTCTGCAACGAAGGCGACGCCGTTATTTGCGAGGATCCGACCTTTATAGGAGCTTTAAATTCCTTCCGTTCAAATGGAATAGAAGTTGTTGGCGTGCCTTCTGACGGTGGTGTCATTGACCCCGAAAAACTTGAGCGCGTGATTGCCGCAACACCACGTGCAAAAATGCTCTACCTCATCCCCACTTTCCATAACCCAATGGGCACAACAATGCCCATGTCTACACGCCGCGCTATTTATGACATCTGCCGCCGTCACAAAATACTTATATTAGAAGACAATCCGTACGGTGAGCTGCGCTTTGCAGGTGAAGATGTCCCGACATTAAAAAGCATAGACGATGATGGTATAGTCATATACTGCTCGTCGTTTTCAAAGATATTGTCTGCCGGAATCCGCGTAGGTTATGTGTGTGCGCCAGAACCTGTGATTCAAAAAATGGTCGTCGCAAAGCAGGTTGAGGACGTTCACACAAACATCTTCTTCCAGATGGTTTGTTACCGCTACATGACCGAGTACGACCTTGACGGACACATAAAATCTATTTGCGACATATACCGTCGTAAATCATCGCTCATGCTTAATGCTCTTGATGAATATATGCCAAAGAGCGTAAAATTCACGCGGCCACAGGGAGGACTTTTCGTCTGGTGTACTCTTCCTGATGGTATAGAGCTTGATAAAGTTGTAAAAGCTGCGCTTGAGCGAAAAGTTGCTATCGTACCGGGAACAGCTTTCAACTGCGATACGTCTAAACCATCAAAATGCTTCCGGCTGAATTATTCCACCCCAACAGACGAGCAAATCCCTGAGGGTGTTCGGCTTCTTGCTGACGCAATACGCAGCGTTTGATGATATGTCAGCGTAATTTATAAACGCAACACTTTTAAAACGAGCCAACAGGAGAAAACTATTAATGATAAACGAAAATACAACAACTACTACTGCTAAAAAAACAGTATTTTCAGGTGTGCAGCCAAGCGGGAACCTGACAATCGGCAATTACCTTGGCGCACTTTCAAACTTTGGTGAGTTCACGGAAACATACAACTGCTATTACTGTGTCGTAGACGAGCATGCCATAACAGTACGCCAAAACCCCGCTGATCTTCGCCGCAGGACTTACGAGGTGCTTGCTCTTTACATCGCCTGCGGTCTTGACCCGGATAAATGCACACTATTTGTTCAAAGCCATGTCCACGAACACGCGGAGCTTGCATGGATCCTTAACTGCTTTACAATGTTTGGCGAGCTGTCGCGCATGACACAATTTAAGGATAAAAGCTCGAAAAACACAGGTAATGTCAACGCGGGGCTTTTCACATACCCTGTTCTTATGGCAGCCGACATTCTCTTATATCAGGCTGATCTTGTACCTGTTGGAGCAGATCAGAAACAACATCTTGAATTGACACGTGATATAGCCGAGCGCTTTAATAACTTATATTCGCCGACCTTCACTATCCCCGACATCTATATACCGAAGGAAGGCGCGAAAATCATGTCGCTCGCGGACCCCACTAAAAAAATGAGCAAATCTGATGAAAATGAGTTTGCAGCTGTCCGTATTCTCGACCCGCGCGATGTAATCATTAAAAAGTTCAAGCGCGCTGTCACCGATTCTGATACGCGCGTTGCAATGGGACCCGGCAAGGACGGCATAAACAACCTTATTACTATTTACTCTTGCTTCACGGGCAAAACATATGAAGAAATTGAACGTGAGTTTGACGGGCGCGGTTATGGTGAGTTTAAGCTTGCCGTAGGTGAAGCATGTGCTGATGCACTCGCACCTGTTCAGGCGCGTTTTGCCGAAATTATGAATGACCGTGCATATCTTGAATCCGTTATGAAAACGGGGGCGGAAAAAGCATCACGTTCAGCCGCCCGCACACTCAACAAAGTAAAACGCAAGGTTGGCTTTGTCACATTCTAATAAATATAAAAATAAACGTGAAATTTAAAGAAATGGAGAAACCGGCGCAAAAAGTTGCGCCGGCCCCAGTAGAACATGGAATTTAAACCCCTAATATATGGCTTTACTGCCATTGTATGCTCTGCACTTGTTGCATTTATGATAACGCCGGCCATCCGCGTGCTTGCTTTTAAAATAGGGGCGGTCGATGTCCCAAAGGATAACCGCCGGATGCATAAAAAAGCAATACCCCTTATTGGTGGACTTGCTATATATATCGGTTTTACTATTGCCACTCTCGTTTTCACACATGACATAACAAATGATGTCCTTGCTTTATTACTTGGCGGTCTTGCACTCATCATTCTCGGCATCTTTGACGATATTTATGACCTCAATGCTATTTTAAAATTTTTCATACAGATAATAGTCGCTTGTGTTGCTATATACCTTGGTGTTCTCATCCAAGGCATATCAATATTCGGTTCATACATTAGCTTCGGCTGGCTTTCATATCCGGTGACGGTATTATGGATTGTCGCGCTCGTTAATGCTTTTAACCTTATAGACGGGCTTGACGGCCTTTCATGCGGCATTTGCGCTATTTGCTGTGTATCGATGTTTACCGTAGCTATACTTATGGGAAACATCACATGGGCACTAACAACATCGATACTCTTTGGCGCTTGCCTTGGATTTTTACCGTACAATTTTAACCCAGCACGCATTTTCATGGGCGATACAGGCGCATATTTCCTCGGTTATGCGCTCGCAATTATTTCAATTGAAGGCGTTATTAAAGTAAGCGCCCTTATATCGTTTATTCTTCCCCTTTTCATATTTGCGCTGCCCCTACTTGACACCGCGTTTGCATTTATACGGCGCATATTAAAGGGTAAACCGCCGTTTTCCTCAGACAGAGAACACCTTCATCATAAGCTGATTGACCTCGGGTTAACGCAGCGTCAGAGTGTCGGCATACTTTACTCTGTTTGCGGGCTTTTCGGTCTTGCCGCTGTCGTTTATACCGACGTGATGTTCGGCAAGATGAAGTATTATAAAGCGCTGATTATCATGCTGTCGGCGTGTGCTGTGCTCATCATCAATTTTCTTTTACTCAAAGATCCGTCCACCCGTCGTCATACCGGATTTTTCAATGATTCCGAGGACGTCGCGCAAAATGTTAAGGATCACGAAAGCAAAAGCCACCTCCCCGGTGGTGAGAGCAGCTCTCATACGGATGAAAACAAAAATCTATAAAACCCGGCTTAATATTTGAGAAGTAACTTTATAGCTCAGTATATAATAGTCACCATTATATCGCATACAATCATACTGTATCGGAGGATGGCAAAATGGATAGCAAGGAACGACCGGGCGGCCTTCATACTCGCCGTATTATAAACCCGGCAGCCGGCGTTGCAATACTTGCATCGCTTACAATCCTTGTCTTCCTTTTTGTAAGCGTAGTCCTCTACCGCGCCGGAATGCTGAAGCTTCCCTCATTTTTAGCATCCATTCTTGGCGGAGATGATGCGACCGATACGGGCACCCCATCTCCTTCCCTATTTGAGGTTCTGCGCAGCTATTCAAAAGACACCGACAACCCAGATGTTATCGATATAAACGACCCTGATGTGCTGACAGCCGCGCTTCTCGCCGTGCAAACTCCGCAAACATATTACAATGTAACAAAAACGGTTTACACGCCAATCGGGTCACGCCCGACAGAGCGAAAGTCCGAGATACTTAAAGATGGCAGCAATTTTGTTGTCAAGGTGACTGACACAAGCAGAGGTAAAGTTATAAAAACGGTTCGTGGCAATGGTGTTGATATACGCATTAGCGGCGACGGAGGACTGACACGTACGTTTTCCGCAACATCAGACTTTTCGATTGCCGAGGAAGCAGGAATCCCCGATCTTGCTGACATTGCAGCTCTCATTAAGTCATACACCGACGCTGAGGGCGTAAATAGTGAGAATAACAAGGGTAAAATATCAAACTACAATATTTCACTTTCAATTAAAGACAGCCAAAGCTATCTTGACATATCCTTTGAGTATGAAGAGCTTGGCATAATTGAATCATACCTGATATCACTTGATTACAATTTCGTTTGGTCTGCAACAGTATCAAACACCGACGGCTATATATATTACAAAATGCAAACTACGGAATTTACTACCGACATTAAAGGTAAGAAGATAACCTGATGTTTAAGTTTATTAAAGTCTGGACGAAAAGTAAAAATGAAAAAAGCGCCCGTTACAGGCGCGATTTCGCAACCGAGCTCGACGGTAAGCCCATCCGCTATGTCGTCGAGCGGACTGAAGACGGAAGAGAAGGCAATATTGTCGGACGTGAAGGCGCGCTTATACTGCGCGAGGGGAATCTTCTTGTTTTTGCGTCAAATGAAGTTGTTTTCCGGTGCCCTGTTGAAAGCCTTGCCGCGTGGCGGCTTCTTTCCGGTGACGGCGTAGTTTTAACAGGGCCGGATATCGAACACGGCGGCGTCGAGCGGTCGCTGATTGTTCATTTTACGAAGTATTAAGACGTGATAAATCATACACATAAAATAAATAACCCCGGCGGAACGGTTCGTTCGTCGGGGTTATTGTTTTTATTTCTTCCAATGCTTCAGACGCGGAAGCTCCGCTTCAAAGAATGCTCTTGCTTCGGCTTCAGGCCACTTGTCGCTTGAAAGACGCTTAACAAGAAAATCGGTAATTTCCTCAAGGGATTTATAAACAAACTCGCCGTCCGTATAACACCACTTACAGTAATCCTCGTTAATCGTACCGTCCGGCTCCCGGCTTAGTATTGCATCATCTTCAAGCGGCATACCGCAGCACTGACAAATAAGCTTTTGCGGTGAGCCTAAAAGCGTGTTGATAGACACGTCGAATATCTTTGAGAGCAGCTTCAGGGTATCGGTGCTCGGTATTGTTTCGCCGTTTTCCCAGCGAGATACCGCCTGCCGCGTGACAAAAAGCTTTTCTGCAAGCTCAGCTTGCGTCATCCCCTTCGATTCGCGCAACTTTTGCAATACATCCTTTGTTTCCATTGTATGTATATTCTCCCGATTATTTATTGATAAGATTATCTTATACTTTTTGTCAGGATCGGTCAAGCAACTGCAAGTTGCGCGAAAATTCATGTGCGGGTGTCACAAGCGAGCCGTTTTTTATACGCAGGATATAATATACACGAAATCATATCATCAAGCCTTTTCTATGTAAACCATCGTTCCGTATGGCTCTATTGTATCCGAGCAACGGTCATCAAAAGGCTGCCAGTTTGCTGGAATGTTGAGCTTTTGTGCTTTGTCGGTGTGATTTAAGATGAATATGTACCGCTTGCTGTCCTTTTCGCGGTGAACAACCTCAACCATTGGCGGCGCGTCAAGCAGTGAAGTTATGCCAGATGACACTTCAAGCTCTTTTATGAAGCGATCGGCAAGCTCCGCGCTCATCTGCGTGCCAATGTAATATACTATACCCTTCCCGAAGCGGTTGCGAGTGATGGCAGGCGTGCCTGCATAAAACTCTTTTGCATATGTCGCCAAAACTTCGGCTGTTGTTGTCTCGATTATATCGCTCCATATAGCCGTTTGGTATGTTACGCCGTCCCATTCTACAAGACCTGTGGTGTCGCGCAGGCAATCATATTCCGTTACATAAAGGCCGCACAGATCATCGAGCATACACGGTACGACGCCACGGTCGATTGCGATATTGTTTTCATCTTTGATGCCAGACCGGAAGTCAAGAACAAGCGTGCCGCCCTGCTCGACGTAAGCGTGGAGTTTTTCGGACAGTTTCGGCGTCATAAGGAACTGCAGCGGCGCAATAAGCACCTTATATCCGCTCCAGTCCTGATGCTCATGCACAAAATCGACAGGGATATTTGCCTTATGTAAAGCTTTGTAATAAGTCAACAAATGTCCTACATACCATAGTGCCGGATGGTGAGGTTGAATTCTAAGCGCGTACTCCTGGTCATATGAGAACAAAATGCCGACTTCTTTGCTTGGCATCGCCCCCTGAAGCTGACGCAACAGCTCGCTGTTTTGCTGTATAAACGCTTTAATCTCGCGATAATAGCGGCCCGGTACGCCGTTGTGCGGTAGAATTCCGTGCCAGTATTGTTCGGTGCCAAACAGACACGACCGCCAGCGGAAAAACACTATCGTATCCGCGCCGTGCGCTATACTCTGCATCACCCAAAGGCCGAGCTGACCGGGCTTCGGCGCGCGACCAAGAATCTCCCAGCCTGTTATGCCGGACTGCTGCTCCATAATCCAGAATGGCCTTTGCTTCGTAGAGCGTATAAAGTCAAGTTCAGATGCAAAATAATCCGCGCGGTAATCATTATGCCGGCCATGATAATGCCCGCCCGGGTATTGATCCTGAGATGCAAAATCAAGCTGTTCGCAAAGCTTGCAGTAGTCAACCTTGTCTGAAAAGCCCATCATGTTGTGAGTAATGAACTTATCAGGTGCCGCAGCGCGCAGTATGTCTGCCTGAAACTTATGAAAATCAAGCACAAGGTCGGAGCAGAAGCGCTTCCAGTCAAGCTGATGTGACGGATTATGACCTGACACTGTAATTTTTGGCGCAATAATCTGATCAAAGGAGGTGTATTCCTGACTCCAGAAAGCAGTGCCCCAGCATTTATTTAAGTTTTCAATCGTTCCATACTTTTCCTTCAGCCACAAACGGAACCGCTCCTCGCAGCTGGGGCAGAAGCATAAGTCTCCGTGGCTGTTGCCAAGTTCGTTGTCAATCTGCCATCCCACAACATGCGGATTTTTTGCAAAATGCTCGGCAAAAGCGGTTACAAAGCGCTTTATATGTTTGCGGTAAACGGGATTTGACTGGCAGTCATGATGCCTGCCGCCAAAATAATGTTGCATCCCGCGTGAGTCGATCGGCTGAATCTCAGGGTTTTTCTCAATAATCCATGCCGGCGGCGCGGCTGTTGGTGTACCGAGGATACAGTCAATGCCCTCGGCGGCGAGTATTTCAATTACCTCGTCTAAATCCTCGAAATGGAACTCACCTTCGCGTGGCTCCCACTTTGACCATGAAAACTCCGCCATGCGCACAATCGAAATACCCATCTCGCGCATCATCTTTGCATCCTGCGCCCAGCGCTCGCGGGGCCAATGCTCGGGATAATAATCAACACCAAAAAGATAGCTCATATTCACGTTCCTCATTTATTATTATTTATTTAGTAAACCCTCAACGATAAGAGCACCGTTCTTATAAGAACAACGCGGGCTCTGCTTCCAGTTAGTTTCAGGGGAAACAAGCTCACCGACAGGCCGGTCAAGCTCAATTTTAATCACCGTATTAACGGCTTCTCTGTCGCGCTCGCCGACATAGAAAGAAAGGCAGCCATCTTTCATCTCCCAGTGGAACTCATCCGCCGTGAGAGATGTTACACTGAGGATTTTAGCGTCAAGCTTCGGCAGTAAAATGACGTTTTCTTCCCAGTCCCAGATATGTACGTAAAGCGTGCGGTCACGGTAAGTCATGCCGCCAGTGTTGCTGTTTTTAAAAGGTCCGCCACGAGTTGAATAAATTGATTCGCCATATTTCTCAAGCCACCGACCTATCTCAAGCAGGCGCTCAACCTGCACAGGCTCGATTGTGCCGTCTGCGCGGGGCCCTACGTTTAATAAAAAGTTACCATCGCCAGTTACATTCTTTGCAAGAAGGCGGATGCACTCACGCAGTGTACGCGGGGGATTTGGTGTCCATCCCCAGATGCCGTTGATAGTCATATTGCTTTCCCATGGCTCATTTATATTGAACTCGCCTGTGCGTTCCTCCGGTGTCAGGAAATCACCGAACTCTCGGCTGCCATAACGATTATTTATAATGATGCCGGGTTGCAGCTCGCGTATCATGCGGTCAAGCTCTTCCGCCCCCCAGAAATCGGGGCACTGCGGATTTGTGATATCCCTTTGTTTTATGCCACCATGTAGGTCAAGAGCATGCGCAAGCCAGAAATCTTCGCCGCCATCGAACCACATTATGTCTATCTTCCCGTACTGCGTCATAAGCTCGCGGATTTGTTCATGACACTGCTTACGCATCTCGAGTGCGCTTTTACAATACAACCTCGGCATAAAAAAGCCCGGGAAGCGCCAGTCCATCGGCGAATAATAAAAACCCACCATCAGCCCTTCCGCACGGCAAGCGTCAGCGAATTCGCGGACAAAGTCCCTGTGCGCGGCGCTGTTCATTGATGTAAACTGCTCATAACTTGCTTTGCTGTCCCAGAGCGAAAAACCGTCGTGATGGCGTGTCGTCATAACCATATAGCGCATACCGGCTTTTTTTGCTACGCGTGCCCACTCCCGGGCGTCGAATCTCTCCGCCGTAAAGGAATCCATCAGCTTGCGGTATTCATCCTTGTCGATGGGCTCGTTAAACATAACCCACTCACCCCTGCCGAGGAGCGCATACAAGCCCCAGTGAATAAACATACCAAACCGTTGATCTTTCCAGTGGTTAATCTCAGCGCGCATTTGTGTGTTCCTTTCGTATTTATTTTTATCCGCAGTGGAGCGTTTTAATATTACTAACATATAAACATCCGGGGTTTATCATAAATAAATGTCGGTTAAATGTTAATTTAGCATAACTGACACGTGACTAAACTATTATATTTTGTTACTTTATATAAATCATATCATATTATCATCACAAGTCAATAGCGGTGTGGTTATCTTCACTCATCATCAGGAGTATAGTTTTGCAAAATATCGAGAATGTCTGACTTATAAATTTTGCCGCCGAGGACATCACCGTTTGGCTTTACGGAAATCGCTACAACATCACTTTGTTTTTCGGTATATTCATTTTCGTATTCTTCGTCGGGATCAAAGTATTCGCTCAAGTATTTCAGCGCGTTCCCTGCAGCGAATATGACATTTCCGTCTGATGACGGTATGCACATCTCACTAAAAACCGAAAGTATTTCATGTGTTTTTCTATTGTACGGATTGTCGGCATCACGCCCCGCAAGCCACGCTGGATGAACACGGAAATTCGGGATTTGTACCTCCAGGGCAGCCTTTGCAAAAATAATCACAGGCTCGATAGGTATAAACTCCTGATGAAATGCGTCAACTGACAAAAGTAAATCGTTGACGCCGCTTTCCGCAAGATCAGCTGCGACTTTTTTTATCTTTGCTTCGTCACTGCTGAAAAAGCCGTTTGTTATCACCTGCCGTAGAGGTATACCGGCGTCGCGCGCCGCCGAATGAATCATGCAAACATCATCAGGATACAAAAGCGGCTCCCCGCCGAAAGTCATCACCGATTTTATCGCATATCTGCTTGCCACTTTGCGAACCATATCGGCCGCTATGGCGCCGTTTATATGCTCGCCTGTGCCCTTATTCCCGCCTTCAGAGCAATGTTTGCACCGTCCTGTGCAGGCAGAAGTTACTATAAACTCAATCCGGTTTAGGTTACTTATGTAGGAGTTCATTGTTGTATTCACTTATTTCTCCTTTATAATTTTCTGTTGTATATACAAGCATGTTTCGGACAATATCAAATATATAACTCACGACCCTGTTGACTTATAATGCCTTACGCCTATCTTCCAGAAGATAAGACACGGAACTATAAATGCAATTCCGGCAACAGGCGCCAGCATGTATAAAATATTATCCGTGCGTCCTATCAAATATAAAAATGGATAATACTGAAACAAAGCAACCGGCACGACATATGTTAAGAATTTTAATATGCCCTCACCGTATATACTCAGCGGATATTTACCGAATTCTCTTGTGCCATCGGTAAAGATATTCATAAACTCAAGCCCTTCGGTCGTGAAAAAGCAAAGCGTTGCGTATATGATAAAAAGCCCCGAAAACACGAAAAAACCGCCGAGAAGCATAAGGGCAAGCGTGATTATTTTATCCACGCTCCATAAAACACCGCTTTTCGGGATGGCATACATAAATAACGCGATTGCTTGAAATAGCCTTCCGATTCTTGAAAATTCAATGCGTGACGCTAAAACCTGAAAGATTTCATTTCTCGGACGCACCATAATTCGGTCGAATTCGCCGTTTGATATAATGCCGCTGAAAGCATCAAAACCCCGGACGAAACACTCGGCAAGCGAAAAAGATGTCAGCATAATAGCAAAGCATAACAGCACTTCGGTGTATGTAAAACCGTTTACACTGCCAAAACGGTTGAACATGAAATAAACGCCGAGAAAAGTTGAAAATGCAACGAGGAACTGCCCGATTGTCGACATCAAAAAAGATACCTTATACTGCAACTGACAGCGCAATATGATTGATGCATATTTTAAATACAGTTTCATATCAGCCCCCATGTATCACAACTTTTCTCAGCGCTTTTCTCATCAACACCCTGCCAAGCAACATGAGCGTTATGACCCAGCCGATTTGCAATAACATGCTTAATAGTATATCATTACCCTCAAAATAACCGTTATATATGAGAAAAGGCGTGTTTTGCATCGATGCAAACGGCAGTACATTTATAATTGTCTGCAAGCTCTGCGGGAAAAACGGAATTGGAATTATCCCTCCTGCTAATAATTCAACGACTGATGTTACAAGTATTCGTATTCCGAGGGGCGACATCGTATAAAAGGTAGATATGTAAATCAGCATTGAAAAGGCGATAAGCACCAAAAAGCCAAGAATCATTGATATTAAAAAGAGTAACCCGGAGAGTACGGACGCAGGAGGTGATATGTTAAAAGGCTTTGGCAGAAAAACAGCCACAATAAGTATCGGCATTGAGCGTAGCAGCGCACGGGAAAGGCGTACAGCCATGTTTTTCGTAAACCACATCGTATAAATATCGACAGGGCGGCAAAGTTCGTAGGAGATATTTCCGCTTGTTATGGTATCAAATATGTCGTTGTCAAAATACCACGCCATATAAAGCGCAAGAAGCGCCTGTTGAAGCCAGATATAGCTTGAAAGCTCGGAAAACGTCATTGGGAATATATTTTGCCCGTTTTGATAGAAAGCCCAAAACATCAAAAGCGTCAACCCGCCCCATGTAAACTGCGTTACGACACCGGCCCATGCTGCTGCCCTGTACTGCAGGCCATTTATCAGCCGGATTCTGAAAAATGACAGATATTTTTTCATATCTGAAACTCCCGATAAAGCGACACGACCATTTCTTCAGCTGTTGCGCCTATTACTGATATGTCTTTGACGTCAACTTTTGAAGAAATAAGCGAAATAGCCTGCGACACAGGTAAAACTGTTGTATCGACTAAAAGCTCTGCATGCCCGTCGAGTTCTTTTATAACACTCGCGCCTTCTATTTCACCGATTCTTGCGCCTCTGTAATCAACAACCAATGTTTTGTTGGTTGAATTTCGTTTTTTCAGGTCGTTTAGCGTGCCGTCAAGCAGTATTTTCCCCTTCCCGATAAGCAAAATGCGCTCGGTGAGCGCTTCAATATCCTGCATATCGTGAGTTGTCAGTATAACGGTTGTACCACGCTCTTTGTTGATAGTCTTTATAAAATTGCGGACGGCAATTTTTGATACAGCATCAAGGCCGATTGTCGGTTCATCCAGAAAAAGAACCTTCGGGTTATGGAGAAGTGACGCGGCAATCTCACACCGCATACGCTGACCGAGCGACAGCTGCCTTGCCGGAGTACGTATCACCTCGCCAATATCAAGAAGCTCGGTAAGCTCGCTTAAACTTTTTCTGAACTGCACTTCATTAACCTTGTAAATGTCTTTTATAAGCTCAAAGCTATCAACAACGGGTACATCCCAGAATAGCTGGTTGCGCTGTCCGAACACAACGCCAATCTCTTTTACATGAGCTATGCGCTCTTTCCACGGAACCCTTCCGTTGATAATACATTCACCGCTGTCTGGCGTTAAAATACCGCTCATGATTTTGATAGTGCTGCTCTTCCCCGCGCCATTCGGACCTATGTACCCTACCATTTCACCGTCAAAAATCTTAAATGACACATTATCTAAAGCACGGATTTCGGTATATTCTTTTTTGAAAAGTGCTTTTACAGCTTCTCTAAGCCCCGCGTTCCTTTTTGCTACTCTGAAGGTTTTGCTTATATTTTTAAGTTCAATCATACCTTTACCTTGATGCTGCTTTAGGTAAACTTTTACTATTCATATAAAGCGATTATGCCGTTTAAGTATATCAAAAATATATCTATAAATCAATTGTTATAATTCAAAATTATAATTTTATTAGCATAGTTTTACAGTACGGCAAAGTAATTAATATTAACGCAAATACTCAAATCTATTATATTTTTTCGCAAACACATAAAGAAAAAATCCGTACTCTTCACTCTACGTGATATAGTACGGATTATTTTTTTATTAAAGCTTCTTAAACTGCAATAAGTACAATAACTATATTGCAAAACCACAGCATCAGTGATTTTATGTAATAAATTTCACTTAACACTCATTTATAGTATATAGTATAAAAACAAAGCTGCTCTATCCTGCGTTTTTAAAACCCTTTAAAGAATTCTCTTTTAACCAAACGCCTGCCTGCATCCTCGATTACGGAAAGAGCATATGAACGGTTGAAACGAGTTATGCCGATTCGCTCCTGCGGTATCGCCTGTACATGCCTGCACCAGTTCTCAAGCTCGACAAGCGTTGTTGCCGTCCCGTTGCCGGAACCTCCGGCTGCAGCGACAAGGTTTATATTCTTACCTCTTGCCCAGCTTCCGCCTTTGCGGAACGCTTCACAGCGGCGAAAGCGGTCGCAGAAGTACTTCATCCGCTCGGAGGGTTGTCCGAAGTAAACAGGTGTGATAAGGAACATCCCCTCGCAATCTCTGATTTTCTCTTGAATTCCCGCAAGACAATCATCAATGACGCATTCAGCCTTGCTTATACATGTTCCCCAGCCATCGCCGCAAATCATGCAGGGGTTTAGTTTCAGCTCGCTGATGTCGATTATTTCTGCCACACCGCCCGCTGATTCTATTCCATTATAAGCCACTTTACCGCAAGCGGCTGTCAGCCCGTCTTTGTTCGGGCTTGCCGTAATTATCAAATACATATCCCTCTCCTTAACTTTGAGTTTATTGTAAATATATCACACACAATAATCTGACCGCAATGTCCGCAAAGGAAAACTAAATAATCATAACATTATTTAAAACTTCTCTTCAAGCATCCTTTTCGCGTCCTCTGCGGCCTTCACTTTGTCGTTTGAAAATATGATGACGCCGTTTTCATCAATTACGTATGTTGTCTTCACAACACCCATAGATACTTTTCCGTAATTTTTCTTCTCTTTCCACACATCATATGCTTCAATCGCAGCACGTTCCGTATCGGAAAGAAGGGTAATTGAAAGCCCATACTTCTCTTCAAATTTCTTATGTGATGACACACTGTCTTTGCTCACCCCGACAACACAAATGCCTTTTTCCTCAAATTGATCTTTGAGAGAAGAGTATGCCACAACTTGGTTTGTACACCCCGGCGTGTTGTCCCTTGAATAAAAAAAGAGGATAAGTTTCTTTCCGGCAAAATCTTTTAATGTGTGTATTTTGCCATTCTGATCTGGTAACGAAAAATCCGGTGCTTTAGCTCCCACTTTAAGCATATCATCATCCCTTCTGCAAAAGCCTTTGCGGCTTCATTTGCTCTTATATCAGTATAAATCTTTATTGAAATATCCTCAAGTATTGTTATAAGTATTTATTCCAAAGTAGTAAAACACCTTACTATCGAGGTTTTTGCATAAACAAAAAACGCTAACATTGATACCTCTAATATCAATATCAGCGTGTATTTTCGTGCGGGTAACAGGATTTGAACCTGCACGGATTACCACCGGTTCCTAAGACCGGCGCGTCTACCAATTCCGCCATACCCGCATTTTAAATAATATCGTTTTTGTCACTTCAACGCCAGTAGAATATCATAAATATATCTACTCTGTCAAGCATTACATACCCGCAACACATAAAAAACGGAGCCGGAAGGCTCCGTACTCATATGGAAACAACTGGAGTTGAACCAGTGACCTCTTGCATGTCAAGCAAGCGCTCTAACCAACTGAGCTATGCTTCCTTGCGGGATTTATTATAGCATAAACATCTCTTAATTGCAATACTTACGCGCTATTTTCCCGCCGAAAATTTTGTTTTATATTTTTCGATATCCGGCGGGAAAATAGCAATTATTGCCTTTATACCTTTCTTTTTTTACGCTTGCGTTTTATACCTGCGTTTTACGCCTGCGGCTTGTAGCTGTCTTTCAGGCTGACGATACGGTTATATGTGTTTTCATACTTTGTATCCTTTATAAAATAACCGTTTCGCACAAACTGATAGCGAACACCGCCACGGTCATCAGCAAGAGATGGCTCAAGCATACAACCGGTGTATTTCTTCATTGAATCGGGGTTAAGATACGCATCATATTCCGACGGGTCAACTTCATTTATGTTCGGAATTGTGAAAAGACGGTCGTAATATATGATATCGGCTGTTATCGCGTGTTTTGCCGAAACCCAGTGTATCGTACCCTTTATTTTTCTTCCGTCGGTGGGCATACCGCATCCTGTGGCGAGGTCTGCTTCACAGTGAAGCTCGACAACCTCTCCCTTTTCGTTCTTTATAACATCATTGCATCTGATGATATAAGAACCCATCAGGCGAACTTCCCCGCCCGGTTTTAAGCGGAAGTACTTCGGCGGCGGCACTTCGGCAAAATCGCTTTTTTCAATCCATAACTCTTTTGTAAACGGCACGCGCCGGGTGCCTGCATTGGGGTCAGTTGTGTTGTTCGGAAGTTCGAAATATTCGGTTTTATCTTCAGGGAAATTTGTTATAACAACTTTCAGCGGTTCAACAACGGCGATACGGCGCTCGGCTGTTGCGCCAAGCTCCTCTCTAATGCAGTATTCAAGGAGATTGATGTCGATTGTAGTGCGGTTGCGGTCGATTCCCGCACGGCGGATAAACTCAAATATCGCCGATGGTGTATAACCGCGGCGGCGAAGGGCACATATCGTCGGCAAGCGCGGGTCATCCCAGCCGTCAACGCGTCCTTCCTCAACTAAACGGCGCAGATAGCGCTTGCTCATGACCGTATATGTCACGTCCATGCGTCCGAACTCATACTGATATGGCCGCGGATTGAATCCTAAGTTATCGCATACCCAGTCATAAAGCGGACGGTGAACAATAAACTCATCAGAGCAGCACGAATGCGTAATGCCTTCAAGGGCATCCTGTATCGGATGTGCATAATCGTATAGCGGATAAATGCACCATTTATTGCCCTGACGATGGTGGCTTGCGTGGCGTATGCGGAATAAAGCTGGGTCGCGCAAAAGTATATTTGGTGAGTTAACGTCAATTTTTGCGCGAAGCGTCTTTGCGCCGTCCGGGAACTCGCCATTCTTCATGCGCTCAAAAAGGTCGAGATTCTCCTCGACGCTCCTGTCGCGGTAAGGGCTCGGGCGGCCTTCGGTATTGTAGTCGCCGCGGTATTTCCTCATCTCTTCCCCGCTCAGGTCGCATACATATGCCTTGCCATCCTTTATCAGTTTTTTGGCAAACTCATAGCAAGCGTCAAAATAATCGGAGCCGAAGAAAATACCGCCATCAGGTTCGGCGCCAAGCCAGCGCAGATCCTCTTCTATCGCGCGAACAAACTCGTCGCTTTCCTTTGTCGGGTTTGTGTCATCATAGCGAAGGTTAAATTTACCGCCATATCTACGCGCTATTGACCAGTTTATATATATTGCCTTAGCGCTGCCTATGTGCAGATACCCGTTTGGCTCTGGCGGAAAACGCGTGTGAATCTCGTCGGGGGTATATTTGCCCTCGGCAATATCACGATCTATTATTTCATACAAAAAGTTTACATTATCACCCATTTTAGTGAGTTTCCTTTCATTTTCATGGATAAACCAGTTATGAGAGGCATTTTATCATTTTGTTTATGCGACGGCGGACGTTCTCCTCACCGATTGCCCTCATAACAGCATATAAATCAGGTGAGTTTTGCCGCCCAGTAACAGCAATGCGTATCATCGATGCAACATCAGCAACATTTCCGGCGTAAGCGGACGGATTTTGCTTATAAAGCTTCATATCCGGTGCGTAACCGATGGCGGCAGCGATATCCTTGATTTTTGAAAACCACACTTCCTGCGTGTCGGAGTAGTCATATGTGTCAAGGAAAGATGTGAGCACCTTTTTTATTATATCTTTATCTGTTTCTTCCGGATAAGGATCCTCTATTTTAAAGTATTCGTCAAAAGCAAACCCGATATATCCCTTAACATCACTCCAGACAGTGATGTCCTTACGAGGTTTCGGCACACCTCTGCCTATTGAAAGCATGTCAAGCGCTGTTTTTTCGTTTTGTCTTAACACACGGGCGAAATCAGGGTCATATTCATCCGCCCAGGCAAGTGTTTCATCGTAAACCTGACGTGCGCTGAGTGTAGCTACGACGTTTTTCGAGATATCGCGAAGCTTTGCCGCGTCAAACAGCGACCCCGCGGGGTTCATCTTTTTATATGAAAACTTAAATTCCGTATAATCTGCTGCCGGATTTGCACGCCGCCAATCCTCGTAGTTGCTGTTAAGAATCGTCATTATATATTCACGAACAGCTTCTTTCGTAAAGCCCTCACGGGCATAATACGAAATTGCAAGCTCCGGATCTTTGCGCTTTGAAAGCTTGCGCTTCGATTCACCCTCCATTTTCATCAGCGGGCCGATGTGAAGATATTTCGGCGGTTTCCAGCCAAGCGCTGCGAAAAGCTGCAGGTGGAACGGAAGCGACGGCAGCCATTCATCACCGCGGACAACGTGAGTCGTGCGCATCAGGTGATCGTCAACCACGTGTGCGAAGTGATACGTGGGTATACCGTCAGATTTCAAAAGGATGTGGTCGATATCGTTTTCTGTGACATCGATTGTTCCCTTTATCAGGTCGTTGAATTTGAATTTGTTTTGAATGCTTCCCTCTGAACGGAATCTCAGCACCCACGGAACACCGGCATCAAGTTTTTCCTTTATTTCATCAATCGAACGGTCACGCCACTTTGCGTAGGGACCGTAATAACCTAAGTTAACCTTTGCTTTCGTTTGCTCGGCGCGAATTGCCTCAAGCTCCTCCTCTGTTGCAAAGCACGGATATGCTTTGCCCTCGCAAACAAGCTTTTTTGCGAAAACAGCATAAATATCCTTACGTTGTCGTTGCCTGTATGGCCCGTAGTTTCCTACATCACCATTAGCTGTAGCGCCCTCATCAAACGAAATTCCATAATACGAAAGTCCTTTAATGAGAGCATCGACTGCCCCCTTTACCTCACGCTTTGCATCAGTATCCTCAATGCGCAGAAATAAAACACCACCTGACTGGTGGCAGAGCCGCTCAGACGTCATACCTTGAACGAGGTTTCCAAGATGAACAAATCCCGTAGGGCTCGGTGCAAGCCGGGAAACGACAGCCCCCACCGGCAAATTGCGTGGAGGATATCTTTCTTCAAGATCGGCTTCCGTTTCTGTTACATCTGGAAACAAAAGATTCGCAAGATATGTGTAATCTATATTAGCATTATTGCTCATATTAAATGCGGCTCCTTCCGTGGTATTTTACATTAAATATAATTAAGCATATAAAAGATCATCGTATTGTGAAATTATAGCACGCACTGTGTTTTTTTTCAATAACAATTCGCTCAATACAGCTCATTACATTGATATGTATATAAAAAATATTGATTTATTGCGTATCGTATGATAGTATGTAAATACAATTTACTATATTCGTATATTTGCATACATCCATATATTACGGGGAGGATTTCGTATGCCAGGTAACAGCACCGTCGTTTTCAGGGGAGCTCTCAACGGATACAATAAAAATGACGTAATAGATTATATCGCCCAAATGACGAAAACCCACGCGAAAGTAAAAGCCGATTATGAGAAAAAAATAGAAATACTTGAAAACCGGCTTGAAAAGGCTTCTGCGGAGAATGCGGAGCTGTCGGCGAAGCTTGCCGAGGCAGAAGCGAAGTCAGCAAGGCTTCTTGAGCGTTTGAATGAAGCGGAAGAGCTGATAAAAGCTATGCAGGAAGCGCAAAATGACGCATCAGCCGGCATTAGTTCCGTTGAACAAGGCAAAGTTTTACCTGGCTCACCGGATGAGGTGCAAAGTGACGTTGACATTAACGAAAAACTACGTCTTTATGATGAAATCAGCGGACGTATTGGTGAGATAATACTACGCGCAAACGCAGTTGCGGACGATATCGTCAACGAAGCGCGCAACCGTTCACGCGCGCTTTTGGAAAAAACCGCGGACGATATCAGCGAAACATGCAAGATGCTTATATCAATTCTTGACGATGCGAAAAATCAACTGCGCAACAAATCCATTCTTGATATAAAATCGGATGCTGATACAAAAGAATCATCCCAAAAAGACGACATCCTGCGCTCACTTAACAATATTGCCGATGATGACAAGGACGGCGGTTCTGTGTGATGATGATCGGCGAAAAAATACGCTCACTACGCATACGCCGCGGTTTAACACAAAAACAGCTTGCAGGTGATAAAATCACACGCAATATGCTCAGCAGGATTGAAAACGGAGCTGCGCTTCCGTCGATCAGTTCTCTTTTGTATATAGCTGAGCGGCTTGACGTTTCACCTGCATATTTTTTTGAAGATGACAGCGGAGCTCCAAAAGAAATTGAAAATATGCTTTTTTCGCTTTATAATAATGGCGAGTATGAGCGATGTATTTCTGTCGGTTCGTCATTTCCGCCAAGCGAAATCGGCAACATAATCGCACAGTGCTACCTGAACATTGCTGTCCGCAACTTTTTAGATATGAAATTTAAAAAAGCAAAAGAGGCACTGTTGCGTGCAAAGGAGCATTACGAATCGACATCCAACATCACTGATACAGGTTATAATATTGTAACTTGCCTTTTGCAGCTCGCGAACGTTAAATCTGACTCCGACACCAAGGTTCCCTCCCCCGATATTTCGCCGTCATATAAAGCGCTTATATCAAACTTTTATCTATTTTTGCTCTCCTGTACTACCTGCTATGCAAACAGCCCCGAGCTGAATAAACAAGAATCCTTTTGGCTGCACATAGCTGCAAGAGCTAAAATATCAAAAGGAGAATATAATAAAGCAGCGGAAATCCTACGTCTTGCAAAAGACGAATTTGATGACAATACACCGCGCGGTCTCCGGTATATGGTATATGACGACCTTGAGCTATGCAGCATAAAAACTGAGAATTACCGTGAAGCGTACGAAATGTCGAGACTTAAACATGAGCTAACGGATCATATTGATGAACCCTGATGTGTTGTCATAATAATATTTGACGTCCCGAGCCAGAATTGGCAAGGGACGTCGTTTATTATTGTCTACCTTAAATTTTTAACTATACTGCTGTTATACCTAAGAGAGCTTCAGCATTTTTATAAAAAATGTTCTCTTCCATCTTTTGCCCGAGCCCAAGCGAACGTATGTAATCGGCTACCTTTGTGGGGCACAACCACGGTCCGTCGCTTCCGAAAAGTATTTTGTCCTTCGGGTGAGCATCAATTATTGAGCAGATGAGATCTGGGTTAAGCCCGTATTCGCATGCTAAGGAGGTGTCGAACCATATGTCTTTACCCGCAAGATACCTCAGCACATCCTCCCAGAGAAGTGTGCCGCCCATATGTGCTGCTACAAGGCGCAGCCCGGGGAATTCACCTAAAACTTTTGCTGTTTTCTCAGGTGGCGCGTGTATAAGCGATGGTGACACAGGGTCCCAGCCCGCATGAATGACAATCGGCAAACCATATTCGCAGCACGCGGCGAAAATCGGTTTAAGTTCGTCCGAGTCTACCATGTGGCCTGTGTAATCAGGGTGAATTTTTATACCCTTAATGCCGCCGTCTATCAGCGTTTTTATGGTATCGCGTACATTAGGATTATCGGGATGGACGGAGCCAAACGGAATAAGCCGCCCGCCATACTCCTCCCCCAAAAGCGACAAAGCAAACGCGTTCACATTTGACTCCTGACGGCTGTTTGTTGCTATATTAAGGACTACAGATTTATCTATACCGCACGCGTCCATTTTTTTAATAAGCCCCTGAGGTGTGCCGTCGTATTCAGGCTCTTTGTGAATATGTTCGCAGAGTTTTGAGAGTGCTTTCGGTGCAAGGTGAGGTGGAAAGCAATGTGTGTGAAAATCAATTATCCTCATTTTTTAATTACCCTTTTCATATGTATATTTTTATTCAGGAATCTCACCTTATTGCGGATATATAGGTAAGAAATATATATCTACGTATAAGTAAGTATACGACTGACATTATACATAATTTTGATAAGTATGTAAACACTTTCTTGTTATTTGTGTTTGTTTATAAATAATGATAAACCCCAAAAAAGTTTATATAGCTTATTATCAATTAGTATATTGTATGGGTATTGCAATAATTTTCGATAGTGGTATAATAGGTATAATGGGGTAAAATGGTGCTTTTATATTAAAATTTTAACTAAAAAATTTCCTTTAGATACTTAACTTGGAGGTAAATGTATGCAGAAAAAAGACTTCGATGCGGTTGTTGGCGCAATCAAACGAGCAAAAAATAAGACAACCGCAGCGATACGTGAGCTGCTCCGCGACCGTGACGCCAAGGCCGAAGCTGCTGCCCTTGCCGGCAAGCGCTTGACGGCAAGAGGCCGCGTCAGTGCTCTTTTCGACGAAGGAACCTTTGTCGAGATAGGGGCGCTCGTAAAGCGACGCGCTACTGAATTTGATTCAGGAGCCGCTGTCGACTCTGACGATTTCGAAGGCGTCATATGTGGCTACGGAGCCGTTGGCGGAAGGCTTGTTTACGCTTTCGCGCAGGATTACTTCCGCAGCAAGGGCGCCATTGGAGAGGCTCATGCGCGGAAAATTTGCTCCCTTTACGAAATGGCCATTAAAAATGGCGCACCAATTGTCGGAATTTTTGACAGCTCCGGAGCTTTTATACTTGAAGGCGTGTCAGCTCTCGCTGGTTATGGCAAAATAATGAAGGCTGCTTCAAAGGCTTCCGGCGTAATACCGCAGATAGCAATTGTAGCCGGGACATGCGCTGGCAGCTGTGCCGCTATCGCCTCCATGTTTGACATTGTGATTTTATCCGAACAAAACGGTAAAATATATACAAACGCAACATCGGAAAAATCCGATTTGTCGGTCGTATCTGTTTCTGTTAAGGACGAAATCAGCGCAATAATTGAAGCTAAGGCTCTTCTCTCTATTCTTCCCGATAATAACGCTGTCGGAACCGTACGTATTGACGGCGCTCGTGACCCGTCCGTTCTCGTTGATGTTTCCGTCATTGAGAATGAAGGTTATGACGCCCACGCCGTTTTATCAGCCATAACAAACAACACATACCATGAACTTTACGCAGATATAGCCCCTGAAATCATATGCGCCATCGCACCTGTAGGCAGCATTGTTTCGGGTATAGTAGCAACAAACCCTGCCGTCAAAGATGGCGCACTGACAAGCGAAGCTGCTATTAAAGCCGCTCGTTTCGTTACATTCTGCGATGCTTTCAATATACCAGTTGTCACATTAGTTGACAGCGCAGGACTTGACACAGATAATGACAGCGCTTATCCATATGCCGCTGCTATTGCACGTCTTGCATCTGCTTATGCCGAGGCAGAGTGCCCGCTCGTCACTGTCGTAACCGGCCGCGCTTATGGTGCTGCATATACTGTTCTCGGCAGCAAAGCTATTGGTGCGGATGTGACATTCGCGCTTGATACTGCAAAGATTGGAGCAATGAGCGCACAGTCTGCCGTAGCTTTCCTCTGGGACGACAAATTTGCCGGTGCTAAAGATCCTGACGTTCGCCGCAAAGAGCTTGAAGCGGAGTGGGATGAGACATACGGAAACGCTACCGAGGCTGCTATGAAGGGTGAGATAGACGACGTTATCCCGTCTGATGAGCTGCTTGCCCGCATCGCTGCATCGCTTGAGATGTTATCGATGAAGGACGCCAGCATGCCCACAAAGCGCCGCTCCAACCTCCCGCTTTAAAGGAGGTCTTGTGTTAAATGAACCGTATTTATTACGCAGCACTTACAACCAAGGATGCATTTGAGAAAACAATGAGCAACGACGCCCCGATCGGCGACAGATTGCTCGAAGGTTTAAAAGTTACCGTCCTTGGTCTTGCAACAGTTTTCTTAGTGCTGGCCATTCTTTGGCTGTTACTTTATTTCTTTAAACTTATCTTTTATAGACCAAGTAAAAACACAGACGATGATACGCCTGTTTCGATAGCCGGTGCGAAATACGAACCCCCGGCATTCCCGCCTAAGGCAGCAAATCAGGCTACCGCCGCATCACCGGCACAATCAAACGACGCTGAGCTTATTGCCGTGATTACCGCTGCTATTGAGGCATATGCCGAATCTGAGGGACTTCCCCGCGGAAGCCTGAGGGTCGTTTCATTCAAGCGCTCCGGAAAAGCGTCCCCCTGGGGCGGTAGATAATTATAATAAGATGTGAAAGAAAACACTTCATTTTAAATTAATGTTCGGAGGAACTATAAATGAAAAAGTATAACGTCACAGTTAATGGCGTGACATATGAAGTATTAGTTGAAGAAGCAGGATCTGCTCCTGCTGCTGCCCCTGTATCAGCTCCTGCAGCAGCCGCACCGGCTCAAGCTGCTCCCGCACCCACACCGGCACCCGCCGCTGCACCTGCAGCAAAACCTGCTGCTTCTGGAGCAACAGGTTCTGTCGTAATCAAAGCTCCGATGCCCGGCAACATTCTCAAGGTTAATGTTTCCGTTGGTGACGAAGTTAAGAAGGGCGATGTTCTCTGCATTCTTGAAGCTATGAAGATGGAGAACGAAATCGTCTCCCCGCAGGATGGTAAAGTAGCATCAGTAAATGTTTCCTCAGGCACATCTGTTACAACAGGCCAAGTTCTCATTTCACTTGAGTAAACAGACTATATAAAAAACTTGCAGGAAAGGGAGTATCCTGTCTTGGAATTTATTAAGCAATTCATTCAAACCACAGGCTTTGCAGATTTTTTATCGAATAACACCGAGGCTATAAAGACCGTCATAATGTACATTGTCATAGGTATACTCGTTTATCTCGGTGTCGTTAAAAAATTTGAGCCGCTTCTTCTCATACCGATTGCATTCGGTATGCTGCTTGCTAACCTGCCTGGCGCAGAACTTTACCACGCAGACTTGTTCATCAAAGAAGACGGCAGTGATTTTGTCCTCCAGGAAGTTATAAAAAACGGAAATCTCATAGATTTCTTGTATCTGGGCGTTAAGCTCGGTATTTATCCGTCGCTCATTTTCATGGGCGTCGGTGCTATGACAGACTTTTCTGCGCTTATTGCGAATCCGATCTCGTTAATGATGGGTGCAGGCGCTCAGCTTGGTGTTTTCGTTGCTTTTACCGGTGCTCTTCTCATCGGTTTTACCCCCGAAGCAGCCGCCTCAATCGGCATCATTGGTGGTGCTGATGGTCCGACAGCCATTCTTGTAACAAAAATATTAGCCCCTGTTCTTCTCGGTGCGATAGCAATCGCAGCTTACAGCTACATGGCGCTGATACCAATAATTCAACCCCCCTTCATGAAGCTTTTGACGACAAAAAAGGAGCGCTCCGTCGTTATGAAAACACTGCGCCCCGTCTCAAAGCTTGAGCTTGTCGCATTCCCGATAGTCGTTACACTCGTTGTGACGTTTGTCGTACCGGACGCGGCACCACTTATAGGATTTTTGATGCTCGGCAACCTTTTCAATGTCACAGGTGTCACCGAAAGACTTTCGAAGACGGCTGCTAACGAGCTTATCAACATTTGTACTATCTTTCTCGGTGTTTCCGTCGGGGCAACAGCAAGCGCCGAAACTTTCCTGACAAAGGAAACACTTTCAATCGTGTTCCTCGGCCTTGCCGCTTTCTGCTTCTCGACAATGGGCGGCCTTCTCACCGGTAAGCTCTTATACTTAATCACAGGCGGCAAGATAAATCCGCTCATAGGTTCCGCCGGCGTATCCGCTGTTCCGATGGCTGCCCGCGTTTCGCAGGTCGTCGGCCAGAAGGAAAATCCGGGCAACTTCCTGCTTATGCACGCCATGGGCCCGAACGTTGCCGGAGTTATTGGCTCTGCCGTCGCCGCAGGCGTGTTCCTGTCACTTTATGCATAATCGAACAAAAAACGTCTAACATATCTTTAAAGAAAGGACAGCACCAGCTGCCAAGGTAATAGTACATGGCAAAAGTAGGTATAACCGAAACAGTGCTGCGCGACTCTCATCAGTCTCTCATCGCTACGCGTATGCGCACCGAAGAGATGCTTCCCATACTCGGTGAGATGGACAAAGTTGGTTACCATTCTCTCGAAGCATGGGGCGGCGCTACGTTTGACGCCTGCCTGCGCTTCTTAAATGAAGACCCGTGGGATCGTCTGCGTAAGATTCGCGCACACGTTAAAAACACAAAACTTCAAATGCTTTTCCGTGGACAAAATATTCTCGGCTATCGTCACTATGCTGATGATGTCGTCGAATACTTTGTTCAGAAATCAATAGCAAACGGTATTGACATCATCCGTATTTTTGACGCCCTTAATGACGCCCGCAACCTTGAAACCGCCATTAAGGCGACGAAGAAGGAAGGCGGTCACGTTCAGGCTGCTATCAGTTACACAATAAGCCCCGTTGACAGCAACGAAAAATTTGCAGAGTATGCAAAACAGCTTGAGGAGATGGGCGCAGACTCAATCTGCATTAAAGACATGGCAGGTCTGCTCACCCCCTATACTGCATACGACCTTGTGAAGGCAATAAAAGCTAAGACTTCCCTTCCCGTTCAGGTTCATACGCACTACACATCCGGTCTTGCCTCTATGACTTTGCTTAAGGCAATAGAAGCGGGCGCCGATGTTGTTGACTGTGCTATTTCCCCGATGGCTATGGGCACATCCCAGCCGCCGACAGAGTCAATTGTCGCAACTCTTGCCGGCACGCCTTATGATACGGGCATTGACCTCAATCAACTTGACAAGGTAACGCAGTATTTCGAGCCGATACGCGAAAAGTATATCAAATCCGGTCTTCTTGACCCGAAGGTTCTCAGCGTAAACATCAAAACGCTAATATACCAGATACCCGGCGGAATGTACTCGAACCTCATCTCCCAGCTTAAGAATGCCGGTAAATCAGATCTTCTCCCAGAAGTTCTTGACGAAGTACCGCGTGTACGTGCTGAGGCCGGTTATCCACCGCTTGTTACACCGACATCTCAAATCGTCGGCACTCAGGCTGTCATGAATATCGTTGCTGGTGAGCGTTACAAGCTTGTCACAAACGAATTTAAGGCCCTTCTGAGGGGCGAATACGGTCGCACTCCGGTACCGATTGATCCGGAATTCCGCCGCAGTATTATAGGCGATGTTGAGCCTATAACATACCGTCCCGCAGATGCCCTGAAGCCGGAGCTTGATACACTGCGTGCAAAGATTCCTCAGTATATCGAGCAGGATGAGGATGTTTTAACCTATGCTCTCTTTGAGCAGGTTGCGCTTAAGTTCTTCGAAGCACGCAAGGCAGCGAAATATAATCTTGATGCAAATGCTGCCGATCCTAATCTGAAAGTACATCCGGTTTAATAACAAAGATATTGCCCCTGTGAAACGATAAAGCGTTTCACAGGGGCATTTTTTACTGAAAAAGCATACAGCCCTGTTTGCGGAACATCTCGATTCTTGCGCGAAGGTTATCTTCGCTTACATTAAGCTCGCACGCAAGACATTTTATGCAGAGAAAGCTCTTTGAGCCGCGGTTTATGAGCTTCTTATAAAGCCCTATCTCATCATATGAAAGCGGCGCTTTACATCTCATGCATACACCGCCCTCAGACTCCCAGATACTCACATCTTGACAAGTCTTGCCTTGTAGACTTTAATTTCGTGCGGCTGTAAACGATGTACTCCGAAATAATCGTTATACGGACCTCTGACTTCGCCCGTAAATATGTCTGTCAGCTCAAAACCGTAGCCGGAATCAACAGTGAGACCGATATCGTAAAGCTGGCAAACCATGCCGCCTTCGCGGTCATCGTAGTTGACAAAAGCAAATGCGTATTCACCGTTCGAAAGATGACGGAACATACCAACGCGGCCCGACTCGGAGTTTCCGATAAAGAACATCGGCGGACGAGCTTCTTCATCCTGATTTATCGCGATAAGATCGCGGTTGAGAAGAAGTTTACGTGTTTCCTCGGACATGTTGCGGACGTCACAGCCAATCATAAGCGGTGATGAATACATGCACCAGAGAGCGAAGTGTGTGCGGTACTCAAGATCAGAGCAGCCTCCGGCATTACCACCGACATTGCCCTTTCCGTACATGCCGCAAACAAGCATGTCAATATCGTTATAACATCCAGGCCCGCTGTATGCTAACTTGTCCATCTGGCTGCGGGCAATGCGGCGGATGCTATCAAAATTATCCCATATATCGCCTGTCGAGCGGTACATATGCGCGCCGGATGAGCGTATCCAACGTTCTACATTGTCACTGCCCCAGTTGCAGGCAGAAAAGAGAATCTCGCGTCCGGTCGCTTTGAGCGCCATCGCCATTCTGTTATAAAGAATCGGACCGTTTGCAAGGTTCGGCTTAAAGCAAAAGTCGTATTTAAGGTAGTCAACGCCCCATGAAGCAAAAGTCTCAGCATCAAGGAATTCATGATCAAAGCTTCCGGGGAATCCGGCGCACGTCATTGTTCCGGCGCAGGAATACATACCAAATTTAAGCCCCTTAGAATGGATGTAATCTGCAAGATCCTTCATACCGTACGGGAATTTCTCGGGGTCAGGAACAATACGCCCGTCAGGACCACGGCGGCGCAGTGACCAGCAGTCGTCTATGACGACATATTCGTAGCCCGCATCACGGAGTCCTGTTTCAACCATCGCGTCGGCAGTCTCGCGTATGAGCTTATCGTTAATGTTCCAACCGAAAGTGTTCCAGGAATTCCACCCCATTGGCGGTTTTCTAGCCAGCATAATTATGCTCCTCCGTTACTCTGTAAATATTTTTTACTTCGTTGTAAGTATAACAGAAGAACTGGCCATATTCACGCAAAAGACGATATTTTTATGGTTATATTTTGTGTTTTTTGTAAAATGAAAAGCATAAGACTGGTGTTTCGGTATCAATGGACTCATAGTCAATGTTTCCCCGGACATCCGGCGGGCATCACTTTTAAGCATTTAGAAGAAAGGCGTCAGCGGTATTATTTTACATATACATAAACACCGGCGTGTCGGCAAGCTTTTTCCTTTTGCTGATTTTTATGTCGGAGAGGTACGATGCCGAGTGAACGGCATGAGAGCCAAAACGAAGGCGTATTTCATCGACTGCGCGCTCAAGGCGCATAAGGCGACTTCGCTCAGCGTCAAGAAACGAAAGCTGTGCATTGGCGACCTCCGCCGGAATAAGGTTAATAGCCCGAACATATACTGAACGCAGCGGCTTTCCCCAGCGGTGCTTTTCGCAGAAAATCTTGTACGCGCTCTCAATTATATCACGCGTCAGCTGTGTCGGATGTGCAAGGGTTCCCTGGTATTCTTTGACCTTAAGCTCACACGTTCGCACGGATACGGCGACAGCACGTGCGGCAAGCTCCTCACGGCGCAGCTTTTCCCCGACAATCTGCGAAAGCTCAATTATTACGTCCTTCACCTCCTCAGAGGTTGTGAGATCCCGCGTTGTCGTAATACCGTGCCCTATCGATTTTATCGGCGGCGAATCAGATGAGAGAAGCACCTCTGATGTGTCGTATCCGTTCGCATACGCCCACATCTGCCTGCCACCCTTACCAAAAAGCAGCGCAAGGTATTCGGGATCGGAACGCGCAAGATCGCCTATCGTCGCAATTCCACGGCGTAAAAGAGCCGTCGCCGCACGCGTTCCAACACCTAATAGATCACCCGCGGGGAGCGACCATATCTTCTCGCGGAAGTCGTCCTCCCCTATCACCGTTACAGCATCCGGCTTTTTCATGTCGCTGCCGAGCTTTGCAAACACCTTATTAAACGAAACTCCAACGGATATTGTCAGCCCCGTTTCTTCTTTGACGGCAGTGCGTATTTCATTGGCAATGGCTTCCCCGTCACTCCAGGCAATACTGCCTGTCAGGTCAAGCCAACATTCGTCAATGCCCATGCTCTCAATTCTATCTGTATAACGGCTGTAAATTTCACGTACATACTTAGAATATGTCACATATTCATCATAATGCGGCGGTATAATGATAAGGTTAGGGCACGCAGCTTTCGCTTCCCATACAGCGACGCCTGTACGAACACCTGCGCGCTTAGCCTCCATGTTTTTCGCAAGCACTATGCCGTGGCGCTCCTGCGTGTTGCCGCATACGGCAACAGGACGCCCCCAAAGCTCCGGAGTTGCAAGACATTCGACAGAAGCGAAAAAGTTATTGAGGTCGCAGTGAAAAATAACGCGATCTTTGTATATATTCATATATTTTTTTATGCTACCTCCTCCGAACATATTTTCGCATTGTCGTTGACACTTATGCGTAAGCGTGATATAATATACGCAGTTCAATGCGTATACATTTTGATTATACGCAGTTTATTGCGTTTTGTCAACTGGTTATACGCAGGTTGTTGCGTATTTTTCTTGCGTATTAGCTAATACAGTTTATACGCATACGCAGACGCATATTCATTTACTGCAGAGCGTTTCAGTTTCTAAACACGCACAGAGGAGGATTTGTCCGGATGAGCTTTGCAGATAAGCTAAAAGAGCTGCGGCGCGGGGCGTCGCTCACACAAGCAGAGCTTGCTAAAAAACTTGGTATACCGCTGCGTACTTACCAGACATATGAAGCAGGTGTTTCGTACCCGAAGAACATTGAAATATACTCACGACTTGCCGCTTTTTATAATGTCAGCACCGATTATCTGCTTGGTTCCGAGGAACGGTACATAACTGATGCCGCAGAGCGTGGCGGGACGCGGGCAGGACGTCAGGTTGCTGAACTGCTTTCTCGTGCAAACGGTCTTTTCGCCGGTGGAGAGCTTTCCGAAGAAGACAAAGAGCTTGTAATGAAAAGCCTTTATGATATATACTGGGATGCCAAGCTTAAAAACTCAAAATACGCGAAAAACAGCGTTGTAAATGCTTCTATAAAGGCGGACAAGATTGACACAGACTCTGATGATAATCAGGACCGTGGCGATGTAGTCAGCAATGGCGATAAGAACAGCAATGTCACCATCGATATTAAAAAGAGAAAGTGATGTTGTTATGCTCCACGACAAGATTTACACTGCTGCAAAAGAGCTTATCCGCCGCAACGGCACACGCGACCCGTTTGCCATATGTCGTGCTGTGGGAGTAAGCGTTGTTGAGACGGAGCTGGGAAGCCTTAAAGGTATGTACACGCGTGTGCTTCGCAACCGATATGCTCTTATCAATTCTTCTCTTGACGAGAGGACAAGACGCGTCGTCTGCGCACATGAGCTGGGACACGACCGGCTTCACGGTGATCTTGCAAGCGATTTCCGGCTGCGCGAATTTGTTCTTTACCGGATGGATGAGCGGCCGGAATACGAAGCGAATATTTTTGCCGCACACCTTCTGCTTGACGAGGAGGAAGTTTACTCCTATGTCAAAGAGGGATACGATGCTGTTCAAATTGCCGCTTTTATGGACACAGACGTCAATCTAATGCTGCTTAAGCTATGTGAAATGAGCACGGAACGCGATCTTAAGATACGTCCACCGGCACGCCCGCGCTCTAATTTCCTTCGTTATTGATTTATACTGTATATTTTTAATGCTACTTGTTGCCATTTTGCTATTTTTCTGTTACCTTATAAGTGAGCAATTATAATTTAAAATATATTTTTAATATAATTGAACTGGAGGGTATATATGTGTGGGCGATATCAGACACCTATTGGCGATAATGAGCTTGACTTCTTAATTAGCATGGCACAAACAGGATCATTCACACCCATCCAGCCCGGAATGGATGCATTTCCTTCGAATTATCTGCCTGTGCTTGTTCCTTCGAGCGTCGAAATTTCAGGCTTGAGAACTCTTCGTAAATGCGCTGCCGAATTTTACCGCTGGGGTTACCCCTCACCAACCGGCAGCGGACTCATAATTAACGCGCGTGCAGAGACAGCACACGAAAAACCGATGTTTTCAGCATCTCTGCGGCGTGCAAGATGCGTCATACCTGCAAACGGATTTTATGAATGGACAGATACCGAACCAAAGCAAAAATACTTTTTTATGTCGGTTAATGCGCCTAAGGGTATAAAGGAGACAATTTTCCTTGCCGGACTTTACAATATATTCGATGGTGAACGCCGTTTTGTAATACTGACAACAGAAGCAAACGACTCAGTTTCCGACATACATGACCGTATGCCAGTTATACTTGACCGCACCGAAGTTGAGCCGTGGCTCACTGACATTGATTATGCTTACCTTGTGTTGCGACGTGTACCTCCGCTTCTTTCCCGAAATTTAGTTGTATAGTATTATCAACTTGTATAACCCCAGCACTTTTGTATTTTATTATAAATATAAATAAGTTAAAGGATCGTCCCCACAATGAATATAATCAGACTCATGATTCCTAAGATAAATGTTGCTTACGTAAATTCTAACGACACCGTTCGTCAGGGGCTTGAAAAGCTTCGTATACATGGATTTGCAGCCGTTCCCGTCATATCGCAGGACGGCTCATACGCAGGAACCTTGACAGAGGGCGACTTATTATGGGCTATCGTTGAAAATGGTAAGGCTGACTTAAAAAGCCTTGAGGAATGCCGCATAAATTCTGTCATAAAGCCCGGGCGAAACCCTGCCGTACGTATCGACGCAACGGATGATGAGTTGTTCGCACAGGCGGCTGAGCAAAACTTCGTCCCCGTTTGTGATGACAGAGGTGTTTTTATCGGTATTGTCACCAGAAGCGCTATTCTCAATTATTTCAGAGATATTTACATAAAATCACATAATTAACCGCGAAAATTAACGCAGGAAACGTTTTCATCGTTTCCTGCGTTTTTACTTGAGATATAATTTTGTACAAGACGCCAACAATGTTTATTTTATATTATCAGAAAATAATAATCGCCAAAAATCACAGCGGGCATATGCATATTTTGATGAACATTGTATCCCGGTGCCTATTCACTAAGCGTAATTGATGCTACAAGCCACTTTTCATTTACTTTTATTAAAACAACCGATATTTTGCCGCTATGGTTGTTTTTTATACCGCTTGTGTTTTGTGTAACATCATATTCCGACTCGCATACGACACATTCGTCTGAATATACACGTGTAACTCTCGTTGAAAATGAGTTGTATGTCGTCGTCGCCGGCGTTACCCAGACAAGGCTGTCAGACTTCAGCCTTCCCATCATTTTATAGCTTGCTGTGCCTGATATCATCATCTCGACAACGCTTTTGTAGTTTTCATCAAGGTTGTCAAATCCGCGCGACATATAGTGTATATAACGCTTAACGTACTCCTCTGCTGCTGCTATGCACTCCGACTTAATTTTATCCGTCGGTAAACGGGACGCATCAAACAATATTTTATTGTCCTCTTCGGTGATTACAATATCACAGCCGTCTACCTTAACATCAGGCTTTTTGAAAAAGCCATCGATTTCATACGTTACAACAGTCGGTGACAGCTTCAGGTATTTTGACAATTCCTCAAGCCCCGCATAAGCAGATTTCGTATCAACGATATAATCATCCGTCAGTTTTACTCCGTTTACAGTGGGAGTATAGCCCTTCGGCACATCTATAACTGCTTTATATTTCAGCTCTGACGGGTAGTCAAGAGTATACGTCAGGTCATCGCGAACCGGTATATACTCTTTATCCCCGATTTTTATGGTTATATCAGGCGGTGTAAAAAGCCCTGTAAACGTATAAACCTTGTATTCTTCACCTTTTGTTTCATAACCGTTTGTGTCATAGCTGCCACCTGACGTGAGGTATTCATCGCCAATACTGCGTCCGTTTACGGTAACGTCAGCCTTTTTGGGAACTGTCAGCGTATAATCGGCAATACCAGTACCGGGCTCGAAAAATACATACGTATCGTGGCTCTTTGCCCAATCGAGGTGCACGCCGTCAAGCTCAACATGATACTGCGGCTCAAAATAAAGGTTTTTTATTTTATATTTCGTCCACTCGCTGTAAACTTCGGGATTTTCAAGTGTTGAAAAATCATTTGATGTCATCTTCCCGACAGCGTACTTTTCGTCAACTGCTATGCCGTTTACATAAATTACAGCACCTTCAGGAATTGCCGCATTAATTGAAAACTCCGGCTTGAATAAAGTGTCCGAGTAAATATCAAAGCCCCCGGCTTTAAACGGGTAAAGACCAAAGCCAAGCGGCTCGCCTGACTTTACAAGCCATACCCGGAATAGCTTCCTGCTGCCGGACATTATGACATAAACGGGATTATCGGATGTATACTCGGTGCGGTCTTTAATACATATAAGTGAATCGTAATCAAGTGATGAAGCTATATTTCGAATAATTTCATCAGCATCCTCAAATGGCGTCACGTACGGCGCCGCTATTTCAGAAAGCATCGACTGTATAAAGTCAGCATCAATTCCCTCAATAAATTCTTCCACCGCCGTATCAGGCAGCGATTTTTCATAGGCAACAAGATACCGCCAGAGCACGAAAAGACCGGCAGCAAAAACAATAGTAAGTGCCGAGCAGTAAATGAGCAGTGCTATCGCGAAGCGGTGTTTTTTTACAGTGCTTTTTTTCTCCTCTCCTGGCACATCACTTGCATCATCTGTAAAAATATTATTTATTACTTCATTAGTATCTGTGTCCGTAGTTTTATCTATGTTTATGCCGCCGTCATCTATACAGTCTGGCTCATTCAAAGCTATATTTTCGTTATTAATATCTACCATCCGCTGCTTACCTCACAAGAAACGCTGTTGGCATATAACGATAACCGAATATATAGGCGCTTCTCGTCAGATGTTCGCCTTTATATGACATCAGCGACGAACTGCCGCCGTCTAAATTTGTTGCGTTTACAGCACCAAATGATACCATTATCTCGGCGAGGTCGTCATACGTTGCACCAAGTGAGCTTACAGAACGCCCGTCAATAACAAGCATCAGAATGGCGCCATCAGCGCGCTGGCCGATTGCTGTGCGCGGGTTGAGGCCACCGTAAAGCCGCGTGCGCGGCACACCATTGATTACAAGCGCCGGGCCATAGCTTGCGGCGTATTTTATACCAAGTGAAAGCGCTGTTTCCGGCGTCATTTTATTGACGTAAAGAAGCCCGTTTTCATCAAGGCCTGCTATCCAGTATTCGGTGCCGTAATCTCCCCAGAGAAGTTTACCCTCATATATGACGATACCTTCGGGAACTCCTCCCCTTCCCGTTCCGTTCGGATCATAAAATCCGCCGCCGTTTACACCGCCAACAGCTCCGTATTTTTCAATATAGCCGTCAAGCGTGAGTCCACGCTTGTTCTCACCATAACTGTCCGGTACCGCGACGAACACTCTTTTCGGGTCGTGTACTATCATCATCTTCCCGTTATACGTTTCGCCGCGCACATCGACTATTTCAATGCCATCATCAGCATCCGGTGTGACTTTATCAGTGTTATCAGTATCAACATTTTGGGTGTCGCCTATGCTGCCGTTTTGTCCGTTATCATTACCTTCGTCATCACCGTTTTTGCTGCCACCTTTATAATCATCGTCTTCCACGCCTGTCGTATCGTCGGGTAAATCAATGAGCGAATTATCTAAATAACCACCGTCGTCGTCCGAGTTGCCACGGTTGACAATCTCGTCTATTTCTTCTTGGCTTCTATACATGCGCGCAAGAAACTTAGCAGCACTTGTTTCGCTGACTGTTTCAATAAAAAGATTACTTATCGTTCTCGACGGTCCGTTCACAAGTATCCACATCGCACAGTAAAGCGAAAAAACGATTATTAAAAGAGTCGAGAAAACAAATGCCATGCATTTAAGTATTAAAACTACGGCTTTTTTAGTCCTCGTCATTGCCTTCCCCAAACATATAAAATAATTATGCCGAGCTATGTTTTTAGACGTAAATAAATCAAAAAAGTTACGGTGTGATGAGTATTTTTTTACGACTGTATGACAATTATTCATTCGCGGCGGCGTCCGGTTATCATAACTTGTGCGCGACCAGCACTAATCTCTTTTATGCGGTTTATAAAAGGCTCTGTAGCATCCGTTTTAACACAAACACGCAGCGTCACAACGTCGGTAAAATCGCTACCATCAACAGTGGCGCCGAAAGTCGGCAGCTCACGCGTTATCTTTTCATAATCGGCGTATGAAGCAACTATTGTCAGTTCGTCTTTATACTCCCTGACAGCTATGCCTGCCGCATCAATCGCAAGGCGGGCAGCGTGCGAATATGCGCGGACAAGACCTCCCGCACCAAGCATTATCCCGCCGAAATATCGCGTTACGACGACACACAAGTCAGTGGCGCCCGACATTTTTATAACGTTAAGTATCGGCATACCTGCCGTTCCCTGCGGCTCTCCGTCGTCGGAACAGCGTGCCGCAGTTCCACCCCGGGCAACATACGCAAAGCAGTTATGTGTTGCGTCAGCATGTTCCCGGCGTATTTTATCTATAAATGCACGCGCTTCTTCTTCCGTTTCGGTGTGCGTCGCGCTGCCAATGAATATTGATTTTTTAACTTCAAACCGTGCTTCCGCTGTGCGGGCAAGCGTCACATAAGCATCCTGCGTAACACTTGTTGCGGCCACCGAATCAGAACCTGTGGCATTTTTCTTTTTCTTCGCCATAACGGATTTCCCTTCTGGTTTTAAAGTTAATTATAACATATAACCGCCCGGCGGTAAATCCGTCCGGGCGGTTAATAATGCTACTTGTTACATGCGTTTATTGATAAAGCGCCATTTTATTCTCGCTTTACGATATATGACCTAATTTGTTTTTATATATTGTGAAAGCTGTCCTGCAGTTGCTTCATCGGCTACGGCTTTGACGCAAACGGAACCGTCAGGCAGGTATTCCGTATTTAACACTTCGCCTGTGCGGTACAGCTTTGATAACAATGACGCTGCCGACGGTGGTAATACAAAGGTGTATTCGTGCTTCAGCGTGCGGATAATATTTTCAAGCTCCGCTATCATATTGTCTACACCTTCCCCCGTCTTTGCCGAAATATAAACCGCTTTCTTATCGGACGGCAGGTGCGGCAACGTATCTGCGCTTAAGTCACATTTGTTGAACACATAAAGTGTCGGCTTGTCCTTTGCTCCAAGGTCAAGTAGCAGCTTTTCCGTGACCTCAAGATGTTCGCTGTACTCAGGGTCAGACGCATCAGTGATTATCATGAGCACATCAGCCATGACGGCTTCCTCAAGCGTCGAGCGGAATGCCGATATCAGATGGTGAGGTAGACGTCTTATGAAACCGACGGTATCGGTTAAAAGTATCTCCGTACCGGATGGAAGCTTAAATTTGCGCGTTGTCGGGTCAAGTGTTGCAAAGAGCTTATCTTCCGCAAGAATTCCCGCACCGGTGAGTAAATTAAGAATCGTCGATTTTCCGGCGTTTGTATAACCGACAATCGACACACGTGTTATGCGGCTTTCATCGCGCGCACGTCGCATCGTAGCGCGTACGCGCGCAAGATCATCAATCTCGCGCTGAAGCGCCGTTATTCTTTCACGGATACGGCGGCGCTCAATTTCAAGCTTTGTTTCACCGGGACCTCTCGTACCGATAGGATTGCCGCCCGTCGCTCCCTGACGCGACAGCTCCTTATTTTTTCCGACAAGACGCGGTGCCGTATAGCGCAGCTGCGCAAGCTCAACCTGCAGCCTGCCTTCATTTGTAACTGCTCGGCGCGCGAATATGTCGAGTATAAGCATACTGCGGTCTATAACGCTCGCAACCTTTAGCTGATCCTCAAGATTGCGGATTTGTGAAGGCGAAAGCTCGTCGTCAACTACGACAAGGTCTATATCGTTATCTTCGCATATACGCGCAAGCTCCTCCGTCTTACCGGAACCTATGAATGTGCGCACATCCGGCGCACTCTTCGCTTGCATTACTCTTGCGATAACAACGCCGCCAGCCGTGTCAACGAGGTTTTCAAGCTCATCAAGCGAGCGTATGCAATCCTCTTCCGTGACGTTATAACCGTCATATATACCGACAATAGCGACTTTTCGGAGATTTTCGTCTTTTTGTGTGTTTATTAAGTTATTAAATCCCATACAGTATCCTTTCGATGTCAAAATTAATATGTGTCGACGGCACCTTTGTCAGGTGCGACCTTTTGTTGCATCTTTAGGTGCATCTTTAAATGCTCACGTGCACATAAATGTGCATATTTGAGTGAAAATGCAAAAAAGCGGGTGCCATGCGCTTCAAAGAAACGCATGTAACACCCGCCATACCGTCAAAAACCACGGATATGCGTACTTAATATGTTGAAATATTAAGTAAATTATTTACCGGTAGCCTGAAGACGCTTTTTGAATTTATCAACGCGTCCGCCCGAATCCACGAACTTCTGCTTGCCCGTGAAGAACGGATGGCATTTGGCACATACATCAACACGCATATCGCCCTTGGTGGAACGTGTTACAACGGTTTCGCCACAAGCGCATCTTATGGTGCATTCCTTATATTCAGGATGGATTCCAGACTTCATTTTGCCCGCTCTTCCTTTCGAGATTATATAGTTAAATACTGTATTTTTTCAAACACCATGGTATTATATCATACAAGTCGAGCAATTGCAATATATTTATTTTTCTTTATTGATATTTTTGAGAGTTTTTCGCGATTTTTTATTATAAACGGGCCGTCATTTCGCTGCGGAGCCTTGATATTATCTTCTTTTCAAGGCGGGAAATATACGATTGCGATATACCAAGCATGTCGGCAACTTCCTTTTGCGTGCGCTCACCGCCGCCATTAAGCCCGAAACGAAGCGTTATTATCACCTGTTCGCGCTCAGGTAGCTTTGAAACAGCCTCGCGCAGCAACCTGTAATCTTCCTCGTGTTCGAGCTTGCGGTACACCATGTCACCATCGCAGCCGAGCACATCGGACAGGAGAAGCTCGTTGCCATCCCAGTCGACGTTTAGAGGTTCGTCGATTGACACATCAGACCTTCGTCCGGAATTTTTCCTTATAAACATAAGTATTTCATTTTCAATGCAGCGGGATGCATATGTAGCAAGTTTTATATTTTTATCAACGCGAAAAGTGTTGATTGCCTTAACAAGGCCAATCGTACCAATACTGATAAGGTCCTCGATATCGGCACCTGTGTTTTCGAATTTTTTAGCGATATAGACAACGAGCCTCAGGTTGTGCTCAACAAGGACATTTGAAAGCTCCTGTTCTGCGCTGATACGCTCAAGGATACTCGCCTCCTCCTCCGGTGAAAGCGGAGGAGGAAGTGTATCCGCTCCGTTTATATAATAGACCTCACCGTTGCGAATGAAATTAGAGAGCCGAGTTAAAATTTCCTTTATTCTTATAAGAGCCACCGAAAATTTTTCTCTTAGCTTCATACTATCACACTCCCCCTCTCTAACATATATGCTTGTACCGCGAGTTTTAAATCAATATCGCCGGTAAAATTGCGTCACATCCGCCAAAATCTTGTCTTTCGCCCGACAGCGCAATAATTGCATCGACCGTATGCCATCCGTTCCCGCGCCGTATGCGGATTTCATCCGGTACATAACCGAACAGTATTGTGCCACCTCCTGCTCCCCTCGTCGGAAGGATTCGCACCCGTCCGATTCTGTCAGTCGATACTGTGCTCATTGCCGCGGCATTTGGTGCACCATAAGCAAGCGCTTCAATTTCTGCCGGAATGACGCCGCGAAGCCTGTCTGCGCGGATTATAATAGCCGGCCGCCCCGAGATAGGCTCGCATAGGAGGTTACCGCTGTCAAGAAGCGCTAAAAGGCGCTTTTTCCGCCCGCCGTCCGTTACCTCAAAATTAACTGTGCGTACACCAACCCGGCGCTTGAGTGCACGACAGCCAACGATAACAGCAGAAACTGCTGTCGCCGCAACAAGCAAAAGTACAAAAGTACCCCCGCCATCATCACCCATACCCGCGCCATCAGAGACCGAATAACCTTCACCAAGTGAATATACGGCCGTCATCATGCCGCCAAGTGCACTGCCAACGCAAAACAGCACAAGGGTAGCCGTTGCCAACCGCGCAATCCCTGCATTTTTATAAGCAATAAAGCACATGATAGCCGACACGACGGCGCACAGGATGAAGTAAATCACACCACCGTCGCCGTATATGATTGCCAAGACCGAGAAAAGCGAGCCTACGGCGGCTGCAGCACATACGCGAGGTGTTATCATACGAAGCGACAAGAGACGCCCTGTTATGTAAAGCGAGATGAAGTCCATGCTAAAGTTTATTGCGAATAATATGTCAGCGTAGACTGTCAAAGCGCGCCTCCCATAATCGTTATGACATAAGTATAGCCCGCCATCTGAAGCGAAGTGCGTCAGAAACAGCGGGCTTCTATTGTATTAAAAACGGTGATATGGCGTAAAAGTCGTCAGACAGACAGTTCTGCGTCGGTTTTAATCCTTCGGGCTTCGACATAGTATCTCTTATCGTCGGCGCTGCCCATTGAAAACGTCTTGCGAGGTAGCGGACCGTATTTTATAACCGACGCGAAAAGTTCATTTTTCTTCATGCCTGTAAATGAAAAACCGACAGTATCACGCCGGGATTCGGCCAGACGGTTTAAGTTTTCAATACCATGAATGTAATCGACAACAGGCTTTTTTCCGGGGGATGAGCTAATATACTCCTCGAGGAAAGCATCAAGCGTACCGACAGTCAGCATGTGCGGAGCTTTTGTAAAGTGAACTTCACCTTTTGTTCCATATGATTTATAATAAATCACCTGATGACACGCCGGCAACAATTCGTTTCGCGAGTTTTCCTGCGCATAAAGCGTCAGAGCAGAAATAAGCCGTCCGGGATCAACGCCCATAACAAGGCGATATATCGGTTCAAACTCAAGTGATGCGTCGTGAAGATTGACAAGCTCAACCAAAGCACGGCGTGCCGGATGATTCGCCATTTCCTCTTTTGTTAACGAACGCTTGATTTCTTCCCAGCAGGTTTTCGCTGTGGCAAGAGAATGGTTTCCGTCACCGACAGCAAATATGAGGGGGTCTTTATCACTTCCATACATATCAGCAAGCCGGCAAGGCTCAGCGAGCCCGGAAAGTGCTTTTCTCACGCGCTCGCAGGCTTCTGAATCAAGCACCCATCCTGTAATATGCCCTCCGCTGTAAAGCTCGCCATCATAAACAGGCGTACCGCTCGGTTCTACCTGTTCAATAACCGTGCGGCCCGGGTCGTCAATCAGCATCATAATATGCGGAAGCTCAAGCGGCGCACCTCTCCTTATATGAACGCGGGGCGGGATTCGCTCAAGAACTGTTCCTTCCGTCGCACGTATAAGCGACTTTGACGCGGGCGAATAATCATATTCCTCAAGATCGACAGTACCGACAATGCCTGTGCGAACCGAGCCGTTTTTAAGCGTACGGCGGACATATATCATTGTGTTTCTGTAACACTTGAGGTAATTATATAGATAATCCCGCATGGTGTCGTTTATCGACGCTATTTTCTTTGGTGTAGCATCGGATAAAAACGCCTCAGGCAATATACAGCGGTAAGTCGACGGCGCATGACCGATATGCGAAGCACATTCACGCCAGTATTCAGGCTCCGATGTGTACTGGTCACAGGCTATGACAGCCCACTTGCTGATATCGGCTGATTCCGGCGGCAAAAGTATATCAGCCACCTGAAAGCAGTCGTATACTTTTTTCATCATTGTTTCCATACTCGTATGTATCCCCCAAAAAAGCTTTAAAGATTTTCTTACTAAATAATTTTTCTTAATTAATCACTTTGATACACCGACGGATTCTACATCATGGTATGTTATTTTTTTACTATACACGGAATTATAACAGCATATACCCCCCGAGTCAAGCACGATGACAATAAGTTATTTAATAAATTGTATTTTCCATATCACTCATCACGCCCTGCTCTTTAATTTCATTTACGTATATTTTATGTTTATTTTTCGCAACTGTTAAAGCCCACATATATTTAGTTAACACTTTATTAATAATCAAAGGTGTAATATTTACAAATTGTTTATATAATAAGGTTCCTTACTATATTGCAAATGGTCTGATTTTGTATATAATATAATCAAACAGGTTCCTTATTATACTTTAAAACTGTTTTACTGAGTAAAACTTTATCCGGCAATCTGAAAAGTGAATAAAATCACACCCCGCAATATAGAGAGCCACAACATCTTAAATGAAAGGACAATAAGATAATGACTGACCTTGAACTTATGAAGCTGTTTCGCAGGCTCGAATCGCAGACACGGCGCGGGCGTTTTCAATGGGGCAACAATCCAGCTGATTTCAAAGGTGCTGATGAGCAACATGAACGCATGATGTCGGATGGCGACATGACAAGAAAAGACTTGCAAAATACATCAGGTGATCAAGGGGGACACGATGGCAACGGAGTACACAGTGAACCCGGAACGCATTTTACAGGTGAAGGCCCACAGCCGCCATTTCCTCCTCCTTTTATTCCGTTTGGAGGAATGCCGCATCACGGTCGCGGGCGCATAATAGCGCTGCTTTCTGAGCGTGAGTGCAGCGGACATACGCAAAAGGAGCTTGCCGAGCTTCTTGGTGTACGCCCGCAATCGCTCTCCGAAGCATTGATGCGCCTTGAAGAGGATGGGCTTGTCCGTCGCGAAAGGAACGAAGAAGATAAGCGCGAGCTGAGAATATTCCTCACGGAAGCAGGAAAAAAGCTGTCTTGTGAGATTAACCGCGGACGTGAAAAACGCGCGGCTGAGTTTTTTGCACCGCTTACAAAAGAAGAAAAAGAAACGCTCGGCATCCTTTTGAAAAAGCTTGCCGACGCTCATACTGATACCTAAAATATGTTTTTCTCTATAAAAAAGTATTTTCTATTATCTTAAAACACACCGTATGTAGAATTTTACGGTAATATTCCGAAAGTTTAATTAGCAATTCCACAATACAATTTTTTAAGCCACCTATTAAAAAAGAAAGGACTGTGTGAGCATATCGCTCGCATATGGTGAACCTATGGGACCCGGCGGACCTACGATGGGACCTCCCCGCGGTTGGGGAAGCAACAATCAAAGCAACTCTCTCAATCCAGAAAAGCCTAAAAGTATAAAAGAAGTACCACTTTATCTTTGGAAAATAACATCAGGGTTTTTTTATAGACTGTTTTATATTTTTAAGCTCGTTTGGGAAGCACGCCCTGCTCTTCTCTTCATAATGCTTTTCATGTCCGTTTTCAACGGTGTAATGCCGGTTATCGGCGCCCGTATTTCTGCGGACTTATTGAACTCACTGGCTAATCCGTCAGGATCATTCAGCAACAGAGAATTTTCAGTCATCGGTAACTTTATAATCCGGTTAACAAAAGCAGGGGAAACGGGAGACGGCTGGCGTATCATTATGGCGCTGCTCATTCTCCAGTTCTCGTATAACTTATTAAACGCACTTGTTTCAAGCGTTTACAATATGTTTGTCAGCATTTCCGGCGAGATTGTGACCAACTACATAAAGGTCAAAATCATAACAAAAGCAAAGGAAGTTGACATCGCAAGCTTTGATTTGCCGGAATTCTATGAAAAGCTTGAAAACGCGAACCGCGAAGCTGGCATGAGGCCCATAAACATCATGCGCTCGACGTTTTCGCTTTTCAGTACGCTCATCAGTATGGTGAGCTTCATTGTAATTCTCGTTACCGTCCGTTCATGGATGCCCGTTGTTGTTATCCTTCTGGCGATTCCATCTGCTATAATCAATTTCACCTATCGGCGTAAAACATTCTTCTATATGCGCCGCCGCAGCAAAGATCGCCGTCAGATGGACTATTACAGCAACCTTCTTGTCAACAAAGACCTCGTGAAGGAAATCCGTCTTTTCGGTCTTTCCGATACATTCATCACGCGCTTTAAGGAAATGTTTAAAATCTATTATTCCGGCATAAAGCGCCTGATAATAAATGAAAATATATGGCACATCACCATATCTATTGTTTCAGCCGTTGTCAACTGCTTTTTATACCTGTTCCTTGCAAGAAATGTTTTTGAGGGAGTATTCTTCATAGGCGATTACTCGCTTTACACAAGTTCACTTGCCCATATATCTGGAAGTGTTTCTTCTATCATCGGTATAACATCGTCAATATATGAAGGCTCACTCTTCATCGACAACATGATAACATTCATGTCCGTGAAGAAGAAGATTGTGCCTATCATCGACAAGCCGCGTCATGTTGAGAGATACTGCGGACACACAATCGAATTTAAAAACGTCAGCTTCAGCTATCCCGGCACAGACCGCAAGGTTTTGAAAAACATTAACCTTAAGATAAACGCCGGTGAAACATGCGTCCTCGTAGGCTTAAACGGCGCCGGAAAGACGACGCTTATCAAGCTGCTAACGCGTCTATATGACCCGACTGAGGGTGTGATACTCCTTGACGGTCACGACATACGCGAATATGACGTCGATGAGCTTTACCAGATGTTCGGTATTATATTCCAGGACTTCGGTAAATACGCCGTATCAGTCAGCGAAAACATTGAGTTCGGCGACATATTCCATGAGCATGTAAATAAAGAGCAAGATATTGTCCGCGCCGCCGAACAGGCAAGCGCTGACGCTTTCATCGAACAGCTTCCGAATAAATATAATACTCCTCTCATGCGCTATTTTGAGGAAAACGGTATTGAACTTTCGATTGGTCAATGGCAAAAGCTGTCGATTGCCCGTGCGTTTTATTCGGATTCCGACTTTTTGATTCTTGACGAACCGACAGCTTCACTTGACGCTATCGCCGAGCAGGAGATATTCAACCAGTTCGATAAACTCCGCCAGAACAAGACGACGATATTCGTTTCCCACCGTCTCTCAAGCGCTACTGTTGCATCAAAAATCGTTGTGCTTGAGCATGGCGAGATAATTGAGGAAGGCAACCACAGCCAGCTCATGAATCTCAAAGGACGTTATTACGAACTCTTCACAACACAAGCGAAGAGATACATGACAGAAATCGACAAAAACGACGTCTTGGACGAAAACGCGGCGTCTCGCGCTCATGCGTTAGGTGCTCCACATGGTATGCCCGCGCCAAATGATGCAAACGTTCCGGTGGGAGCAGGATTCCCCTTCCCCGGCGGACCGCTTGGTCAAACGCCCGGCGGTATGCCACCTCACGGTATGCCCCCGCACGGTGGCGGACGGCGCCGCCCGCAGGGAGCTGATGGCAGCTATAAACCGCCTATAACAAGCGTCGCACACCAAAAGGCTCCTAACACTGAAGGCGGCACACCGAACGGAACCGACGCAGATGGCATTTCCTCAAAATAATAAGAGCAAAGATTAAGTAAAGAGAATAATTATACATTTACGGGTTTCGTACGAAACCCGTAATTTCTTTTTTGGTAACATAGTACATGCTCATTTATTATATTTTTTGCACCAATGTATTAAATAAAAATCAGTTATAAGCTTCTCTTGACAAAAAACGGGTCTATGAATATAATAATAAAAACAATTATAACGCTATAAAAATACTATCAATTTTAAATATTTATACGAAACGGGGACAAAACGTGGGCTCGGATAACATTATCAAAGTGGTTAAGTTTGGCGGAAGCTCTCTTGCCGATGTAAACCAATTTAAAAAGGTATATGAAATAGTGAAATCTGACCCGAGCCGTCGATATGTTGTCGCATCGGCGCCGGGTAAGCGTACGCCCGACGACAACAAGGTCACAGATATGTTTTATGCCTGCTATGACATGGCGGCGGCAGGACTTTCAATCGACTCTTTCTTCCGGGGCATAACAGAACGCTATGACAGCATCATTGAAGGTCTTGGAATAGACTGCGATCTGTCAGAAGAGTATGAAATAATAAAAAATATGCTTATACATAAAGCCGGTCGTGATTACGCAGCCAGCCGCGGCGAATATTTAAGCTCTATTATCTTGGCAAAATACCTCGGGTATGACTTCATAAACGCATCTGACGTAATTTTCTTCAATGAAAATGGCGTTTTTGACGACGAGCGCACAAACACTGAGCTTTCACTTGCGCTAAAAATGCACGAACGTGCTGTTATTCCTGGTTTTTACGGCTCTATGCCGAATGACACGATAAAGACATTCCCCCGCGGCGGTTCTGATGTAACAGGCGCAATTGTTGCGCGTGCCGCAAACGCTGATATATACGAAAACTGGACGGATGTTTCAGGCTTTCTCATGGCCGACCCGCGTATCGTTAAAAATCCGCTTGGTATAAGTGTAATTACATACCGCGAGCTGCGTGAGCTTTCGTACATGGGTGCATCCGTTCTTCACGAGGACAGTATTTTCCCTGTCAGGCACGCCGGTATACCGATAAATATTAGGAATACAAACGATCCGTCCGCTCCGGGAACGATGATTGTTCCCAGCACAACGGATTATTCGTCTCACCATATCATAACCGGTGTCGCTGGCAAAAAAGGCTTCTCAGTCATACACATTGAAAAAGACAGGATGGCATATGAACGCGGAATTATGCGTCGGGTACTTGAAATACTCGACTGCAACGGCATAAATGTTGAACATGTGCCATCTGGCATCGATACAATGTCAGTTGTCGTTGCGACAGCACAAATAAAAGATAAGCGAAACTATATTACTGAGACGATAAGACGCTCCGTTTCACCTGATTATGTGGCAATTGAAGACGGGCTTGCCCTTATCGCTGTTGTCGGACGCGGTATGGTTCGCTCAAAAGGTGTCGCAGCACGAATATTCCGGGCTGTCGCCGAAGCCGGAATCAATGTCCGCATGATTGACCAGGGATCATGTGAGCTCAACATCATCATTGGTGTTGATGAGTCAGATTTCGAGCGTGCTTTGTGCGCTATATACAACGAATTTGTAAAATAAATATAGTTTTTTGTTCAATAATGTATTGACTCACACAAATTGTGCATGTATAATCTAAACAATATTTGAAAAGGCTGTGACGGAGACAATGACACTGTAAGCTCCGATACAGAGAGGGACACGACCTTTGCTTTCATTTATATGTAATGCTGGTCACGCTGAGACGTCCTTCGGATCTTCCCTGTCAACTCACTCCTGAGCCCGTCCCCGAAACGGTTGCCACACCTGGCACCGCGTAGACGGACGCGGAAGCCAACCGTTATCATATGGCTCGCGCATCGGTTTTACTGTTATATAAAACCTGTGCGTAGTAAAGAGCATCCATTTATACGGATGAATGCGGGTGGTACCGCGGAGAACAGCAAACAGCTTGAAATCTTCGTCCCGGATCGTCAGTTTTTGACGACCCGGGATTTTTTTATTCACTTATGCTTTTAAGGTTATTCATTTAAAATCTTTCATTACGAAATTGTTGGAGGTATGCCCAAAAATGGAGTTTCTCAACTACACAATTGGAGAATGGATTGACAAAATCGCTGCTGAATATCCGGATAATCTTGCCGTTACTTATACTGACAAATATGACTACCGGCGCACATATAAAGAGTTTGTTGCGGAATGTGATAAAATAGCTCGCGGTTTTCTTGCCCTCGGCGTTAAGCGCGGAGACCATATCGCCATTTGGTCGACTAATACCCCGCAGTGGCTTTTAACTCTTTTTGCGTCCGCAAAAATCGGTGCCGTACTCGTCACAGTTAACACCGCTTATAAAATACACGAAGCCGAATATTTATTAAAGCAGTCCGATACAAAATTCCTTGTTACCTCCGATGGATTTAAAGACAGCAACTATATTGACATATTAAACCGGCTGTGTCCCGAAATGGCAGAACCGGGATGCGACCGTGCAAACTTAAATTGTGCCCGCCTGCCCATGCTGCGCGCTATCATTACAATTGATGATATACAGCGCCCCGGTATGTTCAGGTGGAATGAGCTTTACGAGCTTGCCGAATCTGTATCAGACGAAGAATATGCAGAAGCACGCAAGGGGCTTTCGCCGCATGATGTTATTAATATGCAGTACACATCAGGCACAACCGGCTTCCCGAAGGGTGTCATGCTGACGCATTATAATATCCTCAATAATGCTAAAACAATAGGCGACAGGATGAAATTCACGCCCGCCGACAAACTCTGCATACCCGTTCCCTTCTTCCACTGCTTTGGCCTTGTGCTTTCAATATTAGCATGCGTCACTCATGCGTCTGCTATGGTGCCAATCGACCATTATAATCCTGTCAAGGTAATGGAAGCTCTTGAAAAAGAACAGTGTACGGCTGTGCATGGCGTGCCGAAGATGTTTATAGGATTGCTTGAGCTTCCGAACTTTAAGGATTACAAGCTCAATCTGCGCACAGGAATAATGGCAGGCTCACCCTGCCCCATTAAGCTTATGCGTCAGGCAATTGATGAGCTTGGCATGCGCGAAATAACAATAGTTTACGGGCAGACGGAAGCATCGCCCGGATGCACACAAACGCTTGCCGATGACCCGATTGAAGTCCGCGTAAACACTGTCGGACGTGCTTTCCCCGGTGTTGAGATTAAAATAATTGACCCGGCAACCGGCAAAACGCTTGGTCCTAACGAAAACGGTGAGCTGTGCGTTCGTGGCTATAATGTAATGAAGGGTTATTATAAAATGCCCGAAGCAACAGCTCAGGCAATAGACGCTGAAGGCTGGCTTCATACCGGTGACATCGCATGCGTTGACGAAAATGGTAACTATAAAATCACCGGTCGTTTAAAGGACATGATTATCCGCGGCGGTGAAAACATTTACCCGAAGGAAATTGAGGATTTCCTTTACACTCATCCGGCGGTCAGCGACGTTCAGGTCATCGGTGTTCCCGACCGCGATTACGGCGAAGAAATAATGGCGTGCATTATTCTCAAGAAAGGCGCTGTATGCACAGAGGAGGAAATCAAAAAATACGTCGCTGATTCGATGGCACGTCACAAGGTTCCGCGCTATGTATGGTTCATGGATGAATTCCCGATTAACGCGGCAAATAAAATCCTCAAATACAAGATGCGCGAGATGGCAATAGAGCGTCTTTCACTCCAGGATGCCGCATCAATTGAAACAGCCTGACTTTACATACCATGCTCCGGCATGGTATAATTAATATAGAAAGAAGTTATATCGGTTTTTATCATTTTCCTTAACTTGCATATACTAATACATGACAGGACGGTGACACATTATGATGAAGCTTTCATTTTCAACATTAGGATGCCCAGATTGGACATTTCCGGAAATATTCGCTGTCGCCTCTGACCTGCACTACGATGGTATAGAAATACGTGGCATCGCTGATGAAATATACGCACCGCGTGTCACTGCCTTTAAAAAAGAAAACATACCGTCACTGAAAGCAAAACTTAATAGCGCCGGGCTATCAATACCAATTTTAACGACAGGCGCATATCTTGTCGGTACCGGTCCTGAAGCAGAAGCTGAAGTAATGGACTATGTCATGCTCGCTCAAGCGCTTGGCGTACCGTATGTACGGGTTTTAGGAGAGATGACGCCGGAGCCATCCGCGTCTGACGTCGACATTGACGAAATAAGGCGCAGGTATGAAGCTCTCTGCAGCGCAGCCGAGCCATACGGCGTCACGCTGCTCATTGAGACGAATGGCTGCCTTGCAAACAGCTCTACAATGCGCAAATTGATGGAAAATGTCGACGCGCAAAACAAGGGCGTTTTGTGGGATCTGAATCATCCGGTTCGGTTCTATGGCGAAACCCCATATGAAACAGCCGAAAACATAGGGCGCTATATAAAACACGTCCACGTCAAGGATTCGGTAGCCGGCGACGATGGCAGCATAAAGTATGTGCTGACCGGATTCGGTTCCCTGCCCATCACCGAATGTATAAATGAGCTTGATAAGCTCGGATACGAAGGCTTTCTCTCATATGAATGGGTTAAGCGCTGGGCGCGTGACCTTGCCGATCCGGCAATAGCTTTTTACCAGTATGTCGAGTATATGAAAGGGATTATAAATAAATAATCCTGTCATACATTTAAAATATTCCATCTGCAAATCAGCCGCAAAACTTTGTTTTGGTTTTGCGGCTTAAAAATAATATTATAGAAACAGAAGCATAGAAAATTGTTTAACAGAATCAAAATACGAACATATAAAATAAATGCGCCGCCTGCTATCCGCGGACTTTATGCCGCTCTTGTCACCGACATACACGAACGCGACCCGGGTGATATACTTTCCATTCTTCGCAGTGAGCGTCCGGATGTTATTTTCATTGCAGGCGACTTAATCGAAGCAAAAAAAGCTCTTTCTGTGCAACATTGGCGCACACCGAAAAGAGCGCTTGATTTTCTCTCGAGCGCATCGGAGATTGCACCCGTTTATTATTCGCCCGGAAACCACGAATCATGTCTGCCGCCATCTGCTGTTGACGACATCATTGCAACTGGCGCTGTTTTTCTCGCTAACGCCGACACCGTTGCTTCCATAAACGGACATCCTCTGCTAATCGGCGGGATTACATCAAGACCGGACACCGACTGGCTGTCGCTGTTTGCATCAAAATCAGGCTATAAGATACTGCTCTGCCACCATCCTGAGTATTATCCACGATATATTGCCGAAACGGACATTGATCTTACACTTTCAGGACACGCTCACGGCGGGCAGTGGCGTGTTTTCGGGCGCGGAATTTATTCACCCGGTCAGGGGCTTTTCCCGAAATATACGCGTGGTGTATATGAAAACGGGCGTCTTATCGTTTCAGCAGGAGTATCAAACCACGAACCTGTTCCGAGGATAAATAATCCGCTTGAGGTTGTTTTCATAAAATTCGAGTAAAACAAAAGCTTCGGGGAAAATAAAATGAGTGAAACGATGTATTTAATAAAAAATGTAAAGCTATATACCGGAGAATCTGTTTACCCCGACGGCGCCATTCTGACTGACGGGCCTTCCATTCTCTATGCCGGTGATGCAGCTAAATTGACAGCACCGCCGCTCAAAGGCCGTAAAATTGATATTATCGACGGACGTGGCGGTATATGTATGCCGGGGCTTTGCAGCGCTCATTCGCACGTTGCGATGACACTTTTGCGCGGCGTTGGCGGCGGGCTGCCGCTTGGCGAGTGGTTACAGCGAATATTTACTGTTGAAGCGCTCCTGACAGACGATGATATTTACACGGGCGCGACGCTCGCGATAATGGAATACCTTCGCTATGGCGTAACGTGCTTTGCCGACATGTATTTCCGCGCAAACGGCGTTCTTCGCGCCGCACATGAAGCTAAAATCCGCGCAAATGCTTGTGTCGGCGCAATATCAGCATCTCATGTTGCCGAAAACGAGGCTCTTTTCCATGAATTTGATGGCGAAGGTGAGCTTATACGCATTTATTTTGGCATACACTCGGAGTATGCAACAGATAAAAGCGTTGCACATCTTGCCGCAGAGACCGCACAAAAGCTCGGTGCGGGCATGCATGTGCATGTAAGCGAAACTTCAAGCGAAGTTGAAGCGTGCCGTGAGCAGCACGGTGGCAAATCGTCCGTAGAATACCTCTCGGATCTCGGTATATTTGATGTGCCAACGATAGCAGCGCACTGCGTTCATGTAGACGAGGGCGATATGGCAATTCTTGCATCACATGGCGTCACAGTCGCTCACTGCCCTGCCAGCAACATGAAGCTATCAAGCGGTGCGGCACCTGTCGCCGCCATGCGTGCGCATGGTGTGAATGTCGCCATCGGTACCGATGGCCCGGCAAGTAACAATACTCTTGATATGTTCCGTGAGATGCGCCTTGCGGCGCTTCTGTCAAGCCTTTCAACGAGAAATCCGGCATCCCTTTCAGCTTCTGACGCAATAGAAATGGCTACCGTTGTCGGTGCGAAAGGTGCGGGATTTTCTGAGGTCGGCATTCTCCGCTCCGGTTATGCTGCAGATCTTATAGTTATCAATGGTGCGGCACCTTTTATGGCTACCGAGCGCGATGTCGCAGAAGATATTGTTTATGCGGCGGCCGGCGGGGATGTGCAAATGACAATGGTCGGCGGACAAATTCTATATATTAATGGTAATTACACGACAATAGACACAGAACGCGCTATATACGAAGCACGCGCCGCAATGTCGCGTCTTTTATAAATATTTATGATTTTATATGGTATTATTTATTGATATAAAATATTATTTATGAAGAAACTGATTGACAGAAACATTTCTTTTTGATATAATTACCGAGGGGAACCGGAATACCCGCTCCCCGCGCTCTTTTGCGAAGGGGGGGAAACAGTCAAATGGCAGAAGTTAGAGTAAAAGAAAATGAATCTCTTGACAGCGCTCTTCGTCGTTTCAAACGCCAGTGCGCAAGATCAGGCGTTCTGACCGAACTCCGTAAGAGAGAGCATTACGAAAAGCCGAGTGTCAAGAAGAAAAAGAAGGCTGAAGCTGCACGCAAGCGCAAATATAAATAATTTGTGTTATAACAGCTGAATGCAAATAATAACGCATTGTCTATTTATCAAACCGGCGTGACAAATGTCACGCCGGTTTTTTTGCTCTTTTACTTAACATATTTACCGATAAATAAGCAAAGTCCACCTGCACAAGAGGCGGACTTTGCTTTCTTTATATTATTCAGTTATATATGTTTAGCTTATCCCGCACCGCTAAACAGGAGTTATCTAATTAAGAAACCGTATAAGTAATCCAGCCGTATGTTTCGTTTGCATCGACGCAGCCATAGAAGGTGAAGGAAGACACTTTAACCTCTTGTACTGTAAATGTGACTATAGTATATGCTTCGCCTTCTTCAAGCTCACATAACAAGCCGATGCGATCAGCGTCTGGCTGATAAACACCGTAATTGTTGAAGTATTGATAAGTTTGCGAACCGTCAAACGGAGTATCTTTATAATCTTCACCGAAGCAAACGATATTGCAGTATGCTGCTGCCCCGTTTTCATCAGTGTAAGTAGCCTTCAGTCCGTACATCTGGCTCAGTGACATATCAAATGTAACTATTATCTTGTCACCGACAGTCAGAGCCGTGCTTCCTGTGCTTGTTTTGAAGTAAACACCATTGACGTTTTGAGCTGCTTCACCAACATCAAGCAGAGAGTATTCTACCCACTTGTCGGCTTCTTTGCCACATTCAATACCATAAAACTTTATTGTACCGCCAAAATCTTCAGGCAGGCTGGTGAAGTATATCCAAAGCTCAACTGCGTTACTGTATTCCTCTGCCTTGACACTAATACCAAGTTCCTTGCAACCGTCCTTGTTTACACCAACCTCAGTAAATCCGTCAACAACAGCGGTGCAGTACAAATTAGCTGTCTTTTCCTTGCCGGACGTGTCGACATATGACCCGCGGAGTGCAAACTCCTTGTTATCTTTTGATGTGTCGAACACTATGTACATATCACTTTCGGCAAGATACTGATAGCCATCCGGTGCACCTGCGTATACTGCGCCTGTCGTTCCCACGGGTGTCATGTTAGAGAAATCATATGGTTCCTTTGGTTCTGGAGGAGCGGTAGTTTCGGTATCTTTTCCTTCCTCCTCATTAGAATCGCCCGTGTTGTTACTGTCATCAGCAGTTCCCATAGCGTCTTTTGTGTCTTCACCTTTATCCTTTTCGTTATTACAGGAGGCAAATGACAGTACCATAGTCAGAACCATGATAAATGCAATTATAATAGCAATAATTCTTTTCATGCTGATATTGTTCCTCCGTAAATTTATTGATTATTAACTACTCGGTAATTTTTCGATAACATTATAATCCATTTAAACAAAATTTACACGATATTTTCGCGTAAGTATAGGACATTTTTTTGTTTATGATAATTTTTATTACTAAGTTGTAACTTTTTTAGCTGTTTCTATTTCCCATTTGTAACTATATGTTACTTCTTATACTTGTGACATTCTCTACAATAAAAAAGTTGTTTATTTTACAACACACCAACATTTTTTAATTATGTCTTTGTGATAATTCAGGCACCATCATTTTTTCAATTATCAAATCAACATTATCTCACCACTGTATTGTCATATCAGGTATATAATGGTACAATGAAGATAGCACATAGATGAGACATGCAGAACAGCCGAAAAGCTACGTGACAGACGGGAGTCATTTATATGAGCAAGCGGAAAAGCTTCCTTATAATATTAGCCATAATATGTTTAGTTATGGTATCAACATTATCAGTCATAAAGGCTGCCCTGTTGCACTCAAACAGGGCAAACAATAATGCATTAAGCGAAACAACAAACGACCCGGATTTCACCACAAAAGAAGAGGCGGAAACGAAAGCAGATAATAAAACAAAGTTACAACGTGTAAACGAGGACTTATTAGCTTTATTAAAAGAAAACAACATTAACTTGGAAGGGTGCTCCTCCACGGTTGTCGAAGATTTGGATTATATTCTGGTACAAGTGAAAAAAGAAGATATTGAGACTGTAAAAAAACTCGCGGCAGACTTCGAAGCGAAAACCGGAGTTTACGTCTCGGTCAAAAAGCAGCTTGCGGAACTACCTGACGGGCATGAGAATTCCGGCTCATTTAATCAAACAAAACTTGTTTTGGCTGACGGTATGCTGATGCAGTCCTTTTATCAAAATTGCGCTGGTATCGTGTATCCTGATTGGTTCGGCGGCTCGTTGATTTATAGAGATGCTTATGTTTTATTTATAGCAAAAGACAAAGGCGGTATTACGGTAAAAGAGCTTGACACATTTTTTGGCGACACTGCAAGCGACGTATTTTATTTCATCACAAAATACTCGTATAATGAGCTTATTGATACAGCTAACAAGGTTGCGGGCACTTTACTAAGTGAAGGATATGCTCTTTGTGAGTATTATGTTAACACTGAATATGAAGGTGCCTTTGTTTTCATTGGTGTCAATGAAATGTCGCTTGGTGAAAATGAAGATATAAAGAACACTGAACTTCAAAATATTCAAAACCGCGCGGCAGAAATCGCGGAGGAAATGGGGCGCGGCGACATTCCATTTTTAATCGAAGCTGTTGAACAAACAGAGCTTCAGATGGACTAAATCAAACACAAAACAAAAAGTCCGGAACTCAAGTAGCATGAGTTCCGGACTTTTTTCTTATTTTATCGTATGCATCCCAAGAGTCATCTTCTTTTATAAGTTTTCTCTTCCGTGCAATCTGTAATTTTCACCCCGCCCATGCCGAGGGCACATTTTATCCCCAAGCCTGAAAACTCAAGATAATTGAGGACTAAATCCGCCATCCGTACAAGAGATTCCTGCCCCTTTATATAAATCGTCACATCGCCAAAGAAAGAAGGAATCTTAACTCCTTTAATTTGATAGTAAAAGCTGTTCAGACGGTATGAAACAATCCTCGTATTCTCAATAAGTTGCTTTAATACATCATCGTCATCGATGATAACATCCTCTGCAAAGGCATTCCATTTTTGAGTTGCACTTTTATATATCAGCTCAACCGATGGGAAAATGACATATTCTCCTTCTGTTTTAAACGACACCGGAGTATATGTCTTAATCCTCAAGTGTCGAGCTGGTATTTTTTCATGCAGATACGCCAAAGCCATGTCAATATGTCCGATTTCAGCCGTTTTTTCAAAACCTGCCATCCTTAACACAGCCTCATGACCGTCCAGTTTGTACTCTTTTGTCCGAGACAAGGTCTCCTCCATTTGTCCGTTTATGTCTTCTGCCACAGTTACATGCCATATAAGCAGATTATTACCCCTGTCAACTGTCACATACTGGCTGAGCGGCGATATGCTGTTTTCGTGAAGCCTTTCGGCTGCTTTTGCTGGCAGCTTTTGCATGAGCGCGCCATACAAGTTGTACCCCCAAAAACAGTTTGGGGGTTCTTTGCTTTCGTATTCAAATTCAATTTTGTACTTAGCAACCATAAATACTCCTTTCCGTCCCCTCGCGGGGCGTAGATTGTTTCCACCGTGCCGGATATGGATTTTGTCTTTGAAAAGTTTCCGTCCCCTCGCGGGGCGTAGATTGTTTTATAGAGTTCGCGCATAAGCATAAACTTAAAACTCTACTTGGCACTTCCCCATCTGATAAAGATTATTATTGTATGACGTGCATTTTAGCATATGTGGAGACACGCCAAGCGCTTTGTCTTTATGGTGGTAATGGCCTTTTTTAAACGACTCCTGCATTAGTCTTGCGACATAATCCAATGCTTTAGCTTCGTCCGCCGTAAAGACAAAAGTCTTTGAAACAAAACCCGCGCCGCCGCCTAAATATAGCTCACATCCGTCGGGCGCAGAGACTGACACAAACCCTTCCGGCTTTTGAAATTTATCATACTCCCTATTCTGTATCTTTGCTGCCTGAATTATCGCGGAGCGCAAATACTCTTTTGTTATTCCGCTTTTCCCGGCGATTATATTGTCAATCGTGACACGAAACTCAACTTCTGTTCCAGGCTCAAGACATTCGCGGTAAACGTTTGTCTTATTTATTTTTCCATTCTTTCGAACATCAATTTTTCTGCACAAGACAAGCGAGGTAGTTTCAAGGGGCTCGCTGTCGCTTATCTCTATTCCCTTCATAACAGAGTTTACCGCATCTTTCTCTTTTGTCTTAGGCAAGTTGAGCGTGTTCAACAACCAGCTCTCAATTAGATTTGCATTAACTGATTTAATTCCGCGCTGAAGTCTATCATTTAAGTATTCAATGCTTTTTTTAGCGTGCTCGTGCCTATCAGGATCGGACAGCATATCGACAAGTATAGCCGTTCGAATAGCTCCTTTTAAACTGCTCCCGGGTATGTACGGTTTGCCGCGTTTGTCCTTTATGAAAAGATCAATATTATTAAGCGAATGATACTCGTCAATATCATCGCCGGCAGAAATATCGTAGCTTATAAAGTTCTCATAAGGTATATTTCCGCCCAATTCCGTATTTTCCTCAAGCCAGTGTCTCAGGTCTGATTGTTTGCTTAGCATAAAGTCCTTGTAGCCGTCTATCAACACTTTCGAGTCAAGAAAATCAATAAATTTGGGCAAATCTAACATGAAAATCCTATTCTTATCCGGAAAATACAAATATTCCTTTTTGTTAATTTCGCTTCCCTGTCCAATAAAAACCGGGGATAGAACTTTAAGTTTAAGCTTGAAAGTCGTAAGATGACTCATAACTCCACCCCCACAAATAAGGGCTTTAAAAAACGATAAACCGGATGATTTCCGCCCTGAGACACGTCAGCTATGTAACCCTTATATGGCGTTTTAATGCACGAACCTTCGCCGAAGGCATACATAAGTTTTTCTTCAGCGGTGTGTCCGAATATTCTTCGGACCCGACAAATCCCCCGCGCCTTAAAAGAACATAGTATCCGCCATCAGCAGCCGCATCTAATTCGTTGTCTTTCGCCAAAGACACGTTGATAGACATGAAGACATGATAATTGCCGCATAACATTTTATATAGTGTTTTGTAAGGCTCGGATACTTCTTCTGTGAGACGTATCTTTCCTATAACTTCAAATTTTCCAAGTCCTGAACTTCTTTTTCCGCCGATACCGCCGTACGAGAGTTGGCCTAAAAGCGTCTCGAAGAGATTCTTTTCATCCTCGGATTCATACCCGGTTATAAAGTAAAGGCCACAGGAATCTGCAAATGTTGTAGTGCCGACATAATACGGCTCATTGTCGTCAGGATAGTTTACTTTGACTCTCGCCCTCGTATCTACCCGGGCAACACCTTTCATAAGCTCCTGCGCTTTTTCAGCATCAAACGTTCCTTCGCCATTCAAAGAAGCTAAATACTCTTCAAACATTGATAAAGGTATATACTGCAGCTTTTTATATAGTTTATAATTTTCCGACGACGATGTAGTAACGTCGGCCTTATAGGCGTATACAGGCTTTGGGAGAAAAAGCTCGTCCCCGCAATAAGGAAAAAGGCTTGATACGGCGATTTTTCCGCTTTCATACGCGCTAAAAAGTTCATCTTCACGCTTTATTCTTATGCTTTCTATGTATAGGGCAGACATCAGTGTGTCGGAATGAACAGTTATCCCTGAGCTTACAAGCCCTGCGGAACCGCTGTCATTGCCCACGTGGAGCGGCGTTTTAAACTTTAATTTATAAAGGAAGTAAAACACTTTTTTCTCCTTTCATGTGCTTGATTTCTACATTGAAAGGTCAGATGAATATTCGGCTTTTTTCAGCAGTTCCTTTATAGCTTCTAATGTATCATAATCTATTTCCCCCGCGACACATTCAACATTGAAACCAGAAAACGCCACTCTTCCGTATCCGCGCGTGCCGTGACCGCCGAGGTAATCTAATTGAAGCAATATTATAGCTTTTGCGATATTTTCAAAATCCTCTATTATTTCATTTTCTTCAACCGCATCATAAGTTAAAACAAACGCAAACTTCGCGCCTCGAATAACCCGTTCTATCTGCCTTGGATTTGCCTTGGAATTACTCCTATTTATCGTGTTTTCGAATTTAACTTCGGTTAACCCGACTTCTTTGAGCTCTTCAAGATTGATAAGGAATGCGTCCCAAAACTGTAAACGTGAATAGAATTGATTTGTTTTATTATTTGTATTATCAACACTACTTTTACTATCATTGCTGTTTGTACCACTATTGCTGTTTGTACCACTATTGCTGCTTGTACCACTATTGTTGCTTGTTCCGAATAGTCTCTTTACGGGATCGGGGTCATCATCAGGCTTGAGTTCTTTTTTAATCGACCTGCTTAAGAGCACACGCATTTTCCCTTTCAGGCTGCTGCCGGGTATGATAGGACATCCGGTTAAACTATCCCTTATAACAGGGCTGCTAACCGCTCCTATTGCGGAATAAGTATCCGAACCGCCGATATGTAAACCAGTTATTATTTCAATCGTAGCGCTTATTTTTAATTTGGAATACATATTTTCTCCTCCTACTTTAAAAATCTTTTCCGCCGTAGTAGCGATGGTATGCAACTAAAGCCTCAAGGTAATTTGCATACCTTTTGAATTTTTCTTTATCTCCATTTATTTCATCAATAGCATCGAGCAAACCGGTATCTATAATAAACCGCTTGACATTGCCATTTTTTCTCGATCTTTCTTCTTCTTTCTCTTTTGATTCTCTATCTTCCTTCTTTTTTAATTTTTTATCTCTTTTATTTCTTGATTCATTATCTTCCTCGTCTCTGCCCGCTTCATATATTAACTTTATCTTCAAACGTTTTAACTTTTTATCTAACACCGGCTCGAATTTATTGTCATGTAAGACATGCATATCATTTAAAATATCGTTCACAATCGATAAAATGTTTCTGATTTTCGAAGTAGTCAAGTTTCCAAAGTCGTATTTATCATTTCCCAAATCTCTACCGAGTCTTGTTATTCTTTCCTTCGCGATATCAACATAATTTTTATCATCACGCAGAAAACAAATTCTTTTATCCCTTTCATTTTTCTCTTGTTCTTCTGATGAAGCATTTTCAGCTTGTCCGTACTTTTTGTTTGAGCCGTTATTTTCGAATCTCCTCTTTTCATGTCCATTATTCCTGTTATATCTCCCGCTCATTTTTCGTCCTCCTTTTCTCGAGTAAGGTAAATATATAAGCTGATTGCAGTAAGAAGCTGGCGGCGGTCTTCCTCATTCAAAATCCACTTGTAAACATTTCGAGAAAATCTTGAATACGCTTTTTTCTCGGCTTCGCTCGCCGTTTTTTCATTAGGTTCAAGCCGTGCGAGCAGGTATGCGCAGCGCGCAATATTGATTTTATCTTCGGCTCCGATAACATAGCTCATTATCCTATATAAGAAAGCATCCCCGCCGGCAGTATCGTTTTTTTCCCGCGCTCCAAAATAAGTCTGAATCTCTCTTAATTTTTCATTTATCACGCTGTTTATGAATACATCCCATTTGTATGTATGAGTAATGTTACCGTATGGTGTGTCCTGCTCCCCAAACAGCGATATTGCATTTTTATTTTTATCAATACTTTTAGCTCTTGACTCAAGCGAAGCTGTTATTTCAGCCATTCGCGACACAGGATATTTAGGTTCGAAAATACAGAATCCCGCACTGAAAGTGAGCGCGCCGTCGGTTAATCTTTCAAACACGTTTCTTATATCGACGGCAGCCTCAAGAACCTCATTCCACGCACCGACGATAAACATGTCATCTCCACCGGAATACACAATGGTAACTTTTCGAGGTGTTTTATCATCTTCTTTCTTCTCATTATCAAGGTAAAAGCGCTGTAATTCCTGATTGTAAGAAAACACTTCGCAAGATAGTATTTCATTTATGTGTTTTTAAAGAAAAGCGACAGTTGTCTCGACAGGGTCGCATAACGTGACAATGTCGCATATTTGTATCTTTCGGGACCATCTATGTCTGACCGTTCAAATCCCTCAATGAAAGCCTTGCCGAGAAAGTCTACATCCGCCCTCAATACACCGATTCTTTTTATTCCCTGAGAAGCGCCTGCCAAATCTTCAAAAGTCAGCATGTCTCCGGTGTCGTCTTTAGCGAAGTAATTGCCCATCCAAAGCTTTGTAAAAGAATTGACTCCGGTATAAAATTTGTTGATTCCGTATATGCTTATGATTTCTCTGTCATGTTTTTTCTGAGACTCTATTATTTCACTGTATTCCGCGCAGTTTAAGTACGCCGTATCCCCATTCAGCAAAGGAAGGTATATATTTACCGCCCCGGGTTTTTTCTCGTCTATTTTTTCTTTTGTCACATAAAGCACGCGGTTTTCCTTTATTATTTCAGATGAAAGGCGGATCAACTTATCGCAGAAAACACACCTATCCACTTCATCCGGATCGCTGGCTGGTATAATTTCCCGTACTTACCCGCAAACTCTACATTCTCTGCCAATTTCGCCTGCCGGAAGATTATTCATTCGACGGATATCGTAGGCATCGTACCTGTTCAGTTTACTGCGAGATTGTTCTCTGCCCACCCTTACAAAAATGTCTTTATATGGCGGATAATCGTTGGTTGCTTCGGCTTTCTTGCTGTTGTCATCTGCACAAGTATTCATGAGGTCGTTTGCACTGCATTCTGTTTTTCCCACCGCCACATAAAGCGAATTGCCGAATTTTTCTATCAGCCACCTGTTAACTGTTTTCAAAAAGTTATCTATTTCTTTTTTTACTTTCTCGGTATTGGGAAGGAGAATATAACAGTGCCCGCCACCGGAATAAATGAGGTTTGCACGGGAGAGCCCGCAGTTTATAAGTAAACGGTCGATGAGATGTTCAGATAGTACCTCAAGGTAAAACGACCTTGCGCGCAGCATTTTAAGAGCATTTTTACTCGATATCGTATATATAAACTTTTGTATTCCTGAGATGTCAAAACTGAATATTAAAAAGGCTTTCTCTTTATAAAAATCTTTTCCATTTTCATAAAGTATATTTCTATAGTCGTTTTTGCCCAATGCATTCAAATATTCATAGATACAGGACGCTATGGCAGCTGTGGTCTTTGAATGATCATATAGTGATATATCGGGGATTTCATTGGCATTAGTACATGAGGGTACGTATGAAAGTGTCGCTTCCATCAACTCTAATAGAGAGTTTATATAATCTGTAGTAAAAGCTACCTCGCGCATGCCGTCTTTGAATTTTTTTAACATTTCATTGTATTCAAGACCCGAGACTTTTTTATTTTGCCCGGGAATATTAATTCTCTCAAAGCAGGTAAGTTCATGTGCCAGTTTTCCATTTCTGTTGTTTAGCAGATTAAAAACGCTTGACCGTGGCAGATTAGAGTTGGTATTATTTTTCGCATCTCTTTTTGTTTTCCGCATCTCTTTCATTTTTCCTCCTGTCTGCACCGGCCGATATATTGTCAGATATGTAGATTATATATGCAATGCTGTTAGGAGAAATATCGGCATTTTCGATTTCCTCATTATGATGTAGTAAAACCGAGTTCTGTATATCGCTGTCTTTTGTATATTTTTCTATGAAATAGCGTCCAAAGAAAGAGTGTTTTGTTACTTCCCTTTTGGATACATTTTCTCTTTTTAGTTGTGATATTAGCCTAGATATGTAGTCAGGCATTTTTGCCCTCTGTATAAGCTTCCCGACATCATGCAAGAGGGCAGATATTATAACCTTTTCATTCACTTGTCCTTCCCCCTAAATCATCTTTATTTTGACTCTCATTATGGTTATATATTGCAGCATTTGTACAACGACAAATAAGCGTGGGAGGTTATATTTCATTAACCCCGGTGCATTAGCAAAAATACTATAAAACATCATCGCTTTCACAGATTATTTTCGTCATTTTATATAAATTATATCTTTTTCCTATTATTTGTAAATCGAATTTTGTCACAATTTTTATTATTATGTTGTTTGCATTTTTTACAATTTACAGCTAAAAATATTAAGACTATATAATTGTGTAAAAACCAAGAGAGCCATAAATTCAACTCTCCCGCGATAATAAAGCACCGGAATAATATACCGAGGAGAATGAATCTATGGCTCAATTCAATAATCAAGTAAATTTACACAAAACAAAAGTCCGGAACTCATGCAACATGAGTTCCGGACTTTTTTCTCTGAGTGACTGGATTTGAACCAGCGGCCTCTACCACCCCAAGGTAGCGCGCTACCAACTGCGCCACACCCAGATTTCGCTTTCGCGCCTTAGTATTATAGCACCAACTAACGCCACACGTCAATACTTTTTTATAATTATAAACGAATTTGCTTCTCTGCGCTTTTTATATGTAATTTTAAACAATAAATACACATATTTGTTCTTATTATCATAAATATCTCTATTACATCAGCAAGAAAACCTTAGATATGAATATTTTTTGACACATTGTAAATCATAAAAAAGGGCATATCCCAAAACAAAAAAACAAGACTGCATAAAAATCGACTATATTGTCAAAAAGAGGTCAACAATAATAATGGAAATTAATAAGAAGAAAGAAAATCGCAAACCCAATAAAAGCATCGAATGCACTGTAATACAGTGCGCTCATCACTGCGGTGATCAGGACTATTGCGCGCTTGACAAAATCAGAGTCATTACACATGAACAGAATCCGACCGTTATACAGTGCACAGACTGTGGATCTTTCGTCCTCGATAATTCTATAAATCAGTAACAGAGATAGAAAAACGCATGACCGCTGATGATTCGGCGGTCATGCTTCTATATACGGTGAAATTCTAAGAAAAGCGTTTGCGGGCATTGCGTTCGGATACGCAAGCGTGTATATCTTGTCGGCGTCAGCTTCAAGCTTATACTGTCTTGACGCACATTCGCTCATTTTTATATGGTCGGCCGGTTTTGTTAAAATTTCAATTCTGCCTTCCTTTTTCATAATCCGGAGAGCATCGAGGCCACGAGCGTTAGCGGCAAGAATCTGTGTATAAGCAACCTCTGATTTTAGCGCCGCCGGTGAAACGCCGGTTGCGGCATATATGATAGCACGACGCAACCGAGAGTTTGTATACTGCTTTGTCGCGGCAAGGGCGAGCGTCTCTTCTAAACTGCCGGCAGCCATAGCTGACGATAATATTCGCTCTCCTACACCGCCGCCCATTTCGGCTATGTTTTTTATATCGTCGCTGCTCATCGTGCGTAATATACCTAAAAGCGCTAAAGAAGCATTTTCAAGCGAAGCACAACCGTGTTCATGAATTTCACGATAAAGAATCCTCGCACATCCGATTGGCATCTGCCTTCTTGCAAGGCTATAATGCTTTTTGTGTAAAAGATGTCTGATTGCAGTCGCCGATGAGAAATTATCAAGCGATACTTCCCTGTTGTTATACTCTGCCCCGATTCGCTTAATAGTAACAGGCTCAAGGGCAGCTCCCCGGCGCTTAACAGCTCTTAAATATTCGATAGCAAGGATGTTGTTTGACCCTCGTAAAAGATGAGACGAACCTTGCCCATACTTTTTTTCATATGCTTCAGCCCTGCTGCGCGCCGTTTTGAAAAATCCATCAGCTTCAAGGTCCGACAAGCGAGATACAACCTCTAAAAGCTCGTCAATATTACCGCTTTCGCTGCCGAAGCAGAGCTCACCTGGCCCGAGTCTTTCTGCAATAGATACTCCGGCATCAGCGAAGTATTCGGCTGATGCGCAGCACCACGGAAACGGCAGAGAAAGCACAAGGTCTGCGCCACCTGCAAGCGCCATCCTCGCGCGCACGAAGCGGTTGACAATCGCAACATCCCCGCGCTGGGTGAAATTCCCGCTCATGATGCAAATGACCGTGGCATCAGGGCGGCGCTTTCTAATCTCCGCTATCTGATAGGCGTGGCCATTGTGAAAAGGATTGTATTCGCTGATAATATAGACAAAACTATTCATATTAGTACCATTGTACCCTTCTTGTTCACAATTTGCCCTTGACCATTACCGATATGTATAATATAATAAACATGCCTATCGCATATTGTCAATATATACGTTTTTTTCGGAGGATTTATAAAATATGAAGGTTCTCGTTGTTAATGCGGGAAGCTCCTCGCTTAAATATCAACTATTCGATATGGATACCGAAACAGTTCTCGCAAAGGGAATCTGTGAACGCATTGGAACGGGCTCGCCCGCAGGCTGCGAGGGTCTTATCGAACATAAAGTAAACGGTCGTGTTTATAAAAAGAGCATCCCGATGCCCGATCATGCCGTCGCAATGCAAACAACCGTTGACTATCTGACTGACCCGGAGTGCGGATGCATCAGCGGAATGGATGAAATTGATGCTGTCGGTCATCGTGTTGTTCACGGCGGTCCTTACTTTTTCGAAAGCGTTCTTCTTAATGAGGATGTTTTAGGAAAATTAAAACTTTGTCACGATTTTGCTCCACTTCACACCGACGCACATATCATGGGCATTCAGGGGTGCCTTACTGTTCTGCCAGATAAACCTCAGGTACTCGTATTTGACACAGCGTTCCATCAGACAATGCCCGAAAAAGCATATATGTACGGTGTTTCGTACGACATGTACGAAAAGTATAAGATCCGCCGTTATGGTGCACACGGAACTTCACACCGTTATGTATCGCAGGAAATGGCCAGACTCCTCGGACGCGATGTTAAAGATATAAAAATCATCACCTGCCACATCGGTAACGGTTCATCGATTGCAGCCGTTGACGGTGGCCGCGTAGTCGATACAAGCATGGGCTTCACACCGCTTGACGGTCTTATCATGGGTACCCGCTGCGGTTCAATCGACCCCGCAATAGTCACTTATATCATGGAAAGAGAAGGCTATTCAGTCGATGAAATGAATGACTACATGAACAAAAAGTGCGGATACCTGGGGCTCTCTGGATTCTCCTCCGATAGCCGTGACCTTGAGGCGGCAATTGCCGGACATACGATGTCAGGCGAACCTTACGAAGCAACACCTGAGCAGATTCATCGCGCGAAAATAGCAACGAGCGTACTTGCATATCAGATTCAGAAATATATCGGTGCATACACAGCAGCTATGAATGGTCTTGACGCAATCGTGTTCACCGCCGGTATGGGCGAAAACAACCCTGAGATGCGCGAACGTGTATGCTCAAACATGGATTATTTCGGCATTAAGTTAGATAAAGCTGTTAACTCTAAAGTACACAATCAGAGCAAAAATGTCGAGCTGTCAACACCTGACTCAAAAGTGAAAGTTTATGTCATCCCGACAAACGAAGAGCTTATGATAGCGCGCGACACTAAAGCAATCATATCCACGCTTTAATATTTATTTCTAAGCAAAATATAAAACCGAGTCACCTTTGAAATGACTCGGTCTTTTTTAATTATTGTTGTCCTGCGTTCAACATGTAACCATTACAGGATGATGCAGATAAGACCGCTGCTGCCCTCATTGATAATACGTCCGAGGGTTTCAGAAAGCTTTTCTCTTGCATCTTCCGGCATATGTTCAAGCTTTGTATGAAGCCCCTCGTTTACCAGCTCATACAGCGTCTTGCCGAACATATTGGACTGCCAAATCGTCTGCGGATCCTCCTCAAATTCACGCAGGAGATACCGGACAATTTCCTCAGACTGTGCCTCTGTGCCGACAATCGGATTAATTTCCGTTTCAATCGTCGCGCGGATCATATGGATTGAAGGCGCCGCAGCACGCAGACGCACGCCATACCCGCCCGCTTGCCTGACGATTTCCGGCTCGTCAAGCGTAAGGTCTTTTATATCCGGCATGACTATGCCGTACCCCTTCTCGTTCACCATTTTTAGAGCGTCAGCCACCTTGTCATACTCGCGTTTCATGGCGGCAAGCTCCCGCATCAGGCGTATGAGCTCCTCTTCGTCTTTGATATCGAAGCCGGTCATCTCGCCTATAATCTTATAGTACAGCTCATCCGGTACGGTTATAATTATCTCAGCGCGCCCGCATCCGAGGTCTATATCGCCAACTGACACCGTGGCAACTGCGTCATTTTCCCGCAGCGGCAGAAATGCCCCGCCACCTCGTAAATCCCCCATGCGATGAGCTTTAGCCGCACATTCGCGGATGGTGGCTGTCAGCGACTGCATAAGCTGATGATTCTTATCGAGCGCCCCCATCCAGCGCGGTATAGAAATATCGACCTCTTTAACCGGGAATTCAAACAACACAAGCTCAAGTATTTCGCGTATATCCTCCGCATCAAGCGTCAGACAGCTGACAAGAGCAACGGGTGCGCCGTATTTTTCTTCAATTTCAAGCGCAAGCGCCATCGCTTCCTTGCTCTCAGGTTCCGCCGAATTCAATATGATGGCAAAGGGTTTGCCTATTTGCTTCAGTTCGCGGACAACCTGCTCCTCAGCCGCGACGAAATTGGCACGCGGAATCTCACCGAAACTGCCGTCGCTTGTGACGAGTATGCCTATCGTCGAGTGGTCATTAATAACCTTCCGTGTTCCCAATTCTGCCGCCTCTGCGAATGGCATCGGCTCCGATTGCCACGGAGTGCTGACCATCCTTGCTTCTCCGCCCTCCGTATCGCCGAGCACCCCGGGTACAAGGTATCCGACACAATCGATCATTTTCACGCGCAGCCGCTCACCGCCGCCGAGCGTCACTTCCACCGCTTCGTCGGGGATGAATTTCGGCTCGGTTGTCATGACGGTACGACCGGCCGCGCTCTGAGGCATCTCATCCTTCGTTCTTTTTTTGTCGTACTCGTTGCTGATATTCGGCAGGACAAGAGCGTCAAGAAAGCGTTTTATAAACGTACTTTTCCCTGTTCGTACAGGTCCCACCACGCCTATGTAGATATCACCGCCAGTACGCGTAGCGATGTCCTTATAAATGTTAATGTCAGTCATAGCCGTCCCCTTTTTCGCATTTTACTCAGTCAATCATATGCCAAGGATGGCTATGTTATGATAAATTTCAGGGATATTTTAAAGAAAAAACACAAGAAATTAACGCACCAATGTATGAAAATATGTTTGTCCCCGCCCTTTTTGCCCAAAGGACAAGCTAAAGGACGTCCCACCGGACGTGCCCTCGGGTATAATATCGGGCATAATATCAGAAACCGTACAAGATAATTTTATTTAACAATAATATCACAATTATGATTGAGTCTTTTGCCCGCCGCCGGGAATTCATCAACCGCCCGTTATTTATGGATTTACCGGATTACACCTTTTTTATAAGGCAACAGTAACATTTTCACATCACGCGCGCATTTCCAATTGATTCACACCATCATCCTTTTTGCGTATATTTATCAGTAAGCATACTAAATAACTTTTTGACATAACTTTTAAATTGGTGAATGAATGAAAAGAAAAACTCTACATTAGTAGTCGAAAATAAAAAAAGTGACGGACAGAAGAAACTGCCCGTCACTCAAGAAAGCAAAGCATTATGTTGAATCATATTTTTTTGAGGAAGTGTTATCACTGTTTTTATTCTTTCTCAAGCCACTGAATACATCGTAGTAGACGCCTGCAGCGGATAGTAGTGCAGCAACAGCAGGAAGTGAGCCGAAAAGAAGCGCATCGTCGTGTCCGTAGAGCACAAGGGTAACGGTGTACTGCCACACAAAGCATAAAAAAGCGAAAAACATCGGCACGATGGCACTTTTCCCGCGATAAGCAAGTCTTTTACCGATGAAGGCAAGCACAGTCCCAACTATTACACCTAAACATGTCACCGGTATATAAACGGCAAGATATCCCGCTGCAAGCGCCGAACGCTTTAAAACATCAGCGTTAAAGTAGCGCAGGCATTTCACATACATCATTATAAATGTAGGAACAGTTCCAACAAGCCCACACCAAAACGACGCACCCCATAACCGTGTAGCCATCCCTATGTTAATATCATGACGGGGGGATTTGACCTCATCCGTACATTCGGTTTCATTTTTTGCCGAAGTATCTGCACCTATTATTGATGTGTCAACGGGGGATATTATTGATTTAATTTCCTTTTTATTAACTACATTATTATCCGCTTTCTTTTTCACAGCAGTACCCCCGCGTCACTTTTTACTATAAATACCTAACCTTTGATGGTTCATTATACCATCGCATGTATTTTCATGTCAACGCGCGATTCTGTTGCTCTATTAACATGTAACAATCGTAAATTTTACATAATTCATTATTTAACTATTAGATGTGGATTTACACGCACATTTATGATATAATATCCTGAATAATAATAACAATTATATCCTATTTAGCGAGGAACCCTAATGCCTAAGTACATAGAAAAAGCCGACATAATGACACTGCCCGTAATTCCGTTGCGCGGGGTGGTGGCTTTCCCATCAATTCCAGTCAGCTTTGAAATAGATCGTGATATATCAAAAGCCGCATGCAATGCCGCCGAGGAAGGCGATGCCCGCGTTCTTCTTGTGACGCAGACAGACATTGACTGCGAGCATCCGAAACGCAGCGATGTATATCGAATCGGTTGCGCCGCCCGCATTAAACAGACATTAAGAACGCCTGAGGACACCATCAGGGTCATAGCAGAGGGCTTTGCCCGTGCTGAAATAACCGGCTGGCGCGAAAATAATGGTTATATCGTAGCAGATGTCATGGCAAAGAACTTCGAGCTCAACGAAGAGCCCGATGTAAAAATCGAAGCTGCCATGCGTGCTCTTATTTCGTCCCTCGAACGCCGCGTTGAAAGCGGCCGCGTTTCCCGGGATGTTCTAACAACAGCAAAAACTATACGTTCTCCCGGAATTTTATGTGATTTTATAGCTTCCGGTGTTCTTTTACGCTATCAGAATAAGCAGCTTGTGCTTGATGAATTTGACCCCGTCCGCCGCCTTGCGCTTACAGCTAAGCTCATTGAAGGTGAGACAGAGCTTATCGAAACAGAAGCGATGATACACGGACGCGTACGCGCATCGCTTAGCGAAGCACAGCGCGAGCATTATCTGCGTGAGCAGCTTAGAGTCATCCGCGAGGAGCTTGGCGACGACATTGAAGACGACGTTGAGGAATACCAGAAGAAAATTAAAAAAATCGCCATGCCTGAGGAAGTCCGCAAGAAGCTTCTCAAGGAAGTCGCAAGACTTCAGCAGACTCAGATCGGCTCACCTGAAGCTACCCTTCTGCGCAATTACCTTGACACCTGCCTTGAGCTTCCCTTCGACCGTCAAACGGCAGACCGTGTCGATATAGCGGTGGCTGAAAAGATACTCAACGAAGATCACGACGGCCTCAAAGAGGTCAAAGAGAGAATTCTCGAATACCTTGCCGTAAAGCAGCTCTCGCCAACACTTCGCCACCAGATTATATGCCTTGTAGGCCCTCCCGGCACAGGTAAAACATCAATTGCAATGTCGATAGCACGGGCGCTGAAACGCAAATATGTGCGCGTCTCCCTTGGCGGAATTCGCGACGAGGCCGACATACGCGGACACCGAAAAACATACATAGGCGCAATGCCGGGACGCATAATAAATGCCCTAATACAGGTTAAGGTTAAAAACCCGCTCATCCTCCTTGACGAAATTGATAAGCTCACACGTGATGCTCACGGAGACCCCGCATCGGCACTTCTTGAGGTGCTTGACGCCGAGCAGAACAAGAATTTCCGTGACCATTACATAGAGTTCCCGTTTGACCTTTCAAACTGCATGTTCATTTGCACGGCAAACACGCTTGAAACAATCCCGAAGCCGCTCATCGACCGCATGGAGATTATCGAACTTTCCGCTTACACACGTTCGGAAAAATTGTCTATTGCTAAAAACCACCTGATTCCGAAACAGTGCAAGCGTCACGGGCTTGACCGCCGGCGTTTCATTATACGCGAAGAAGCTATATTAGAAATAATTGATTATTACACCCGCGAGGCTGGTGTCCGCAATCTTGAACGCGAGATAGCTTCCCTTTGCCGTAAAGCGGCACGCGAAATTGTCACGCAGAATAAGAAGTCTATCATCATAAAAGCTGAGGATATTAAATCATACCTCGGCGGGCGCAAGATAATTCCTGAGCATATCTCGCCTGTCGATGAAGTCGGCGTTGTCAATGGTATGGCTTATACCGAAACGGGCGGCGATCTTCTCAAGATTGAAGCTGTCGTAATGGACGGCACAGGCAAGCTTGAGCTGACAGGATCGCTTGGCGATGTTATGAAGGAATCAGCAAAGCTTGCGATAAGCTATATACGTGCACATGCAAAATCACTTGGAGTAGACCCTGATTTTTATAAAAATAAAGATATTCATTTACACGTTCCGGAAGGCGCCGTTCCGAAGGACGGCCCGTCCGCCGGTGTTGCCATTTTATGCGCAATAACAAGTGCTCTTACCGGACGCCCCGCCAGAAGCGATATTTCGATGACCGGCGAGCTTACGCTTACAGGAAATGTTCTTCCGATCGGCGGATTAAAGGAAAAAACATCCGCTGCTTACGCGGCCGGCGTTCGGCGCATACTTATACCAAAGGACAACGAAGCCGATCTTGAAAAAATAGATGGCGTAGTTCGCAACGGGGCGCAATTCGTCCTTATGTCCTCTGCAAGTGACGCGCTCAAGGAAGTTTTCGCGCAGCGCAACCGTCCGCTTATGATGCACATTACGACACCGGAGCTTCCGCGCACACAAGCACTCGCAGACGACATACCTTCTGCACCGGTGCGCGCTCCGTATAAAAACGCATAAATAATAAAAAATTATTCCAAGGAAACGAAATGGCACTTAACACAAATAACGTCTCCCTTTTCATATCAGCGGGGCGTCCGGACCAGTTTCCGGCACGCCCGACGCCCCAAATTGCATTTTCCGGACGGTCTAACGTCGGGAAAAGCTCACTGATAAATGCACTTCTCGGGCGAAAATCGCTTGCTCGTGTCAGCGCAACACCCGGAAAAACAATAACCGTCAATTTTTATGATGTTGACGGCGCACTTTTTCTCGTCGATTTGCCCGGGTATGGTTACGCAAAGCGTACAGCTGAGGAGCAGAAAAAATGGTCGTCTCTCGTCGACGGTTATTTTTCAAAAAACCCGCACATTGACCTTCTGCGCCTTGTCGTGCAGCTCATTGACGTGCGGGTAGGCCCGACATCCGACGATAACATGATGTTAAGCTGGCTTTGCAGTGCCGGAATTCCCTTCGTTGTTGTGGCGACAAAGTGCGATAAATGCACAAAAACAGAGCTTTCTCAAAATCTCGATGCTCTCACCACTCACCCTAATATACCCGACGGCACTCCTATCATACCATTTTCGTCTCCTAAAAGAATTGGTGTACGCGAGCTCTGGCGTGAGATACTCGCGGCAGCAAGTATTAAATAAGGATAAATGAAAACAACATGACCGATTTAAAATCGACCATACTTCTATACGCGCTGCGAGTACCGACAGTGCTTATAGCGATAACTATACACGAGGTATCTCATGGCTTTGCCGCATATAAGCTCGGTGACACGACTGCCCGTGACACAGGTAGGTTATCGCTCAATCCGCTTCGTCACCTGACACTGCTCGGTGTTGTTTTCATGCTTGTTTTCGGCTTTGGTTTTGCAAAACCTGTGCCTATTGACACGCGCCGTTTCCGTCGTCCGAAGCTCGGCATGGCACTGACAGCACTTGCAGGCCCTCTATCAAACGTAGTGCTGTCCTTGATTGGCATCATCGCCGGATCAATCATATTAAAAATTCCATATGGTGGCGCGACGTTTGCATATTATTATCAGGGATATGCTCTCGGTATGGTAACAAATATGCAGTTGACATATGGGTTTTGGATTCTTTTTGCCTTATACAGCTTCTTTTATGTGTTCGGCTGGATGAACATGAGCTTTGCCATCTTCAACCTTTTGCCGATACCGCCGCTTGACGGATCGCGCGTTCTGCTCGTTTTTCTGCCCGCTCGCGCTTATTTTAACGTAATGCGCTACGAGGGGGTTATCATGATTATACTCTTCGCTCTCCTTTGGTTGGGCGTTCTTGACGGCCCGCTTGTCACCATGATGAACAGTGCCTACAACTGGGCTGTGAACCTTGTTCGGCTAATTCCGTTTTTGAGGTGATTGCTTTATGGCTGAAATAAACACTGACAATAATGCCAATAAAGCAGTAACAACGCCTGCTGGAAGCACATCACCGATAACATACAGGCTTGACCAGTTTGAAGGACCGCTTGATTTACTTCTCACGCTGATTCAAAAGAATAAATTCGACATCGCAGATATACCTATTTCCGCTTTATGCGACCAGTATATGGAGTATATTGAGTCTGCCCGCAGCTTAGATCTCAATATAACATCCGACTTTCTTGTCATGGCGAGCCAGCTCATGCTTATAAAAAGCCGTATGCTCCTGCCACGGGAGCGCGATGGCGCTGAAGACCCGCGGAGTGAGCTTGCTGCGTCCGTTCTTGAATATGCACGCACAAAATATGCCGCAACAGCCTTTGCTACAATGTACGCCGCTTACAACGGGCGCTTTGCAAAGGACACTGACGAAATACCGCCCGACAATACGGTATTTCCACACGATGTATCGCTTCTCACATCCGCGCTTGCACGGATATTTGCCGAAACGAAAACTGTCGAGAACGCAAAAACGACACATTTCACCCCGCTGATACGGAAGAAAGCTGCTTCTGTCACAGAAAAAGCTATGTTTGTGATGCGATATCTGCGCCGCGCGGGTCCAACCCCGCTTAACATACTTTTTAAATCATGTTCCACGCGTCATGAGCTGATACCAACTTTTCTTGCAGTTCTTGAACTTTTAAAAAGCGGGCGTGTCGTCATAACGGAAGGCTACGAAGACGATGCCGGGAGTTTAAGCGTGGACGAGCTTACGATTAAGCTTGTATTGCGAAATAAAGTACCCGCTTCAGACGTTAATAATACATAACAGGCTTGGGATATAATAAATGAATATAAGTAAACAGCCAATTCTTGAAGAAACCGCTTCAAATTTGGCGGATAAGGATATAATAGAAGAAAAAGATAACTGCGACGGACAAGCCCCTGCCCGTCCTGATAATACAGAGCTAAAACGTGCAATCGAGGCAATTTTATTTGCGGCAGGCCATCCTGTCACATATGAAAAGCTTGCGATAGCGTTAGACACAGCCGAGTACCATGTGCGCCAGCTTGTAGGGGAGATGGCATTAGAGTATAACGCCCCTACATCGGCTCGCGGAATAATGCTTCTGACTTTCGATGATTCATGTCAGCTCTGCACAAAAGAGCGTTTTGCGCCGATGATACGGGAAGCTCTTGGTATCAGGCGCGGCGGCAATCTCTCGGCTTCATCGCTTGAAGTTCTTGCCGTCATCGCTTACAACCAGCCATGCACAAGGTCGTTTGTCGACAGCGTCCGCGGAACTGACAGCGGTTATACAATCTCCTCCCTTTGCGATAAAGGGCTTATCGAGCCACGCGGCCGTCTTGATGTGCCGGGCAGGCCGATTTTATACGGTACTACTGATACTTTTCTCCGTGTGTTCGGTCTTTCATCGCTTGATGAGCTGCCGTCGATTGATGCACTTCAAAAGAATTTATCAGGCGAAAGCAATACGGAGGTTTATGACGAGGGTATATCCGAGGAGCAGCTTCTTTAAAGATAGTTTACTTTATCAGTATTGCTTAATCTGTTATAATGGAAGGCGGTGGGGCGCTTGATATTTCTTTATATTGTGCTCGGTTTAGCAGCGGTTATCACGCTTGCCCTTGCCGCCCGAATTCGCCTTAATATCATATATAAAAGCGGCGAGGATGCCGATCTGCTTGTGACAGTCAGGTATCTTTTCATTTTACATCAGCTTGTACCTGAAAAAGAAGAAAAGGTGCGCCTTCGTGACTACACATATAAAAAAACGCATGGCGCTAAAAAAGAGAAAAAGAAAGATAAAAGCCAGCAGGATAAATCTACATCGGGCAAGAAAAGCTCAAAGGATACTGTAAGCGTAATCCGCGAAGTGGCGGACATTATAAAAAAATCGCAGGAGCATTTAAAGCAGAGCCTGAGGGTAGATATTTCGCGTATTATCATAATTGTAGGAGCATCCGACGCAGCTAAAACGGCGATAACTTACGGAGTCGTATCGCAAGCTGTCGCTTATCTGCTTGAGGGTCTTGATTCCATCACAAATGTGCGGCGGAGATTCCGCTCTGAGGTCAACGTAATCCCGGACTTCACTCAGCGCGAGATGAAAGCCGATATAAAATTACAGCTCAGTATATCTATGTGGGCGCTTCTGACAATCGCCCCGCGTGTGGCACTCGGGTCCATATTTAAGAAAAATCCTGATGAAATAAACGCATGATACTTTTATTGCTCGTACTGACGTTAAAAATAAATATCATATAAAATGGAGCATGATGTAAATGAACTCTGAAAACAACAAGATAAGCGAAATAATAAAAACATCGCTTGAGAACATCCGCACTGTTGTCGACGCAAACACAATTATTGGCGACCCTATTTCCACGCCAAATGGCATTACAATCCTCCCCGTATCGCGAGTTTCAATCGGATTTGCATCCGGCGGATTCGATTATCTCGGCAAAAACGCAGCGAGAATAAATAACAGCAATAAAAATAACTTCGGCGGCGGTGGCGGAAGCGGACTCACCGTCGACCCTGTCGCGTTTTTAATTATTTCTCCCGACGGCAAGGTTGATCTTGTGCCTGTTGCTCAAAATGCAGGGCCAAAGTCTGACATCGCAACAATTATTGAAAACGTCCCCCCTCTCATCGATAAAATTAAATCCCTTATCCCGAAAAAAAAGAAAGACAGCGATAAGAGCGGCGACGACTGCGACGAAGAAAACACAAAAAGCGATAGCGACGAGGACAATAATAAGTAAAAAACTCGCATTAAACTATTAAATTATCGCAAGAATTTTCACTTACATTTTCAGCTCATCTATTGTGCTTTTCTAAAGCACGAGACGATACTATTAAACTGACTTTTTCGGTATTGTGGCTTTTAATATAATGATTTTCCCCTTTTGAGAAAACATTACGGATTACCAGCTTATGCTTGTGGTCTGCCCCTTCCCTTTTACCACGACAATCTCGAATAAATTCATCATTTTTTCTCAGTAATAATTACACACCTGAACATACTAAAACCTCCGCTTAGGTAAGTCATGCCACAGCGGAGGTTTTTATTTAAAACTGAATCGCTGATAGTTTATTATTTATAATTATCCTTTGAAATGGAATACTCGTGATAACGCTTACTGGCATTTTATTGATTAACAACTGAAAACGCCGTTATTATATTAGTATTTTCCGTCTAAATAAACGCTGCCATCTTTATATTCGAACATAAACCCGTACTTGCTTTAACACATTTTTCGTAATCCCACGGACAAAGCGGTATCTGTAAATAACTTTGTTCATCATCAAAAAGCCGTGTGTACTGTTCACAAAAAAAACATCAATATTTAACGCTTCATCGGAGATGCTTTTCGGAGTGATGTTGACGATTCTTGTTATCCCGTCGGTATTATAGTTTTTATCTACCTTGCCGTTTCTATAATAACCGTCAGATTTCAGAATATTAAAATACAAGGGATTGTGAGTTATCGTGCGATTTTTTACTTACCTCGTTTCCAAAATAACTCTTTTTTTCATCGTTTCGTATTTCGGTCTTAAAAATTTTTCCCGAAAACAAGTTGAGTCGAGCAGCCGGGAAAAGCTTCTTCGTACTTGCGCTGGAACTCACGGTCATAAAAAGGTATCTTCAAGCACACCTGATTGATGGTCCCGTCATAAACATTCGTATAAATTACTTCGTATTTTTTATTAAATGATTTCAACTCGTCAATGCTATATTTTTCCGACTGTATCAAAAGTGCCCCTTTATACCCGAGCTTTTCATAAAACCCTTCAGCCCCCTCAACGGAACCCAACGCTATACTGTGATAACCGAGTGCTTTTATGCGGTTTTCCGCTTCAATCATGAGAGCCTTGCCAATACCTTTGCCCCTGTGTGCTTTACCTACACAACAATGAGCAATTGTTATCCCTCCGTTGTCATCCCACGCAAATACAGAGCCACATATCTCATCGCCATCCTTTGCATACAAAAGCAACTCCGGCAGCTCATTAAGTTTTTGTTTCCAAAAATCATAGCTGTATTTACCGTCTTTTATCTGCGGGAAAATAGAATATACAAAATCAAGTACTGCAATTAATTCATCCGCGTTTTTTACATTATCTATATATACATTGTCAATATACATATAAAAGCCCCTCTGTCTTAAAACAAGATAGTGTTAAACCTGCCTGAACGGTTACTTTTCCTTTTCAATTGCTTATATTTGTCCACGCCGTTTTAACATAGCTCTATATATCCTTTTTACCTGCACAACAATCTCTGCGTCATAATGTCGGAGTAAATCTCCATGCCGTCCGTTTTTGCAACATGAATTACATTTTCATACTTCCCGCTGTCGGGCAAAAACGAAGTAAGCAAATTTTCTTTCCGTAAAATGAAATCAGGGTTAAATACGACGTCCCGGTATCCGTCAAAAACAGCCACGTAAAAGATATCTGTTTCAACGATATCCTGGAAGAAATGACTTCCATAAGAAAGCTCCGGCATGAAACCTTCCTTCGTCAAAGAATACTCGCATAAAACCTTCATGTTGCAGAGTTCTGAAAAGTGCACAGGAACCCCGAGAGATGGCGTTGTGCTGCCCCATCTGCCGGGGCCGACAAGCATGGCGTTTTTCCCTTTCATTTCCCTGTTGATAAGGCCGATACGCCGGGCAACATCATATTTCTCCTGCTCGGAAAGCTTCAAATACGCGCCTGCATTGATAAAAATGACGTAATCAATGGGCAGGCGTACGTTCCCGCCCATAAAGTTACCCTTGCTTGAAAAGAAGCAATCCTTTGCATCTTTTATTTCCGGTATTTTTATTGTCTTACCAAGGCCTTTTGTCTGCAAGGGGCGGCACTGCAAAAGATTTATTTTATAGCTTCCGTTCTTGTTGAAGTTGGCTGTAAACTCAATATCAACAGGGTAATCATACGTCTTCGAGAGAAGAGAGAGCATATCTCTCATAACTGCAGTAAAGTTAGTATCGGTAAAAAGCTTTTTGAAATTGAGAATATATGGCATTTTCCTGTCATAATAACCGAGCTCGCGTAAACGCGCTAATGTAGCATAGTCAGGGCTTGCAAAAAGTTTCGTGTCAGCCTTTAAGGGGAGTGATAAAACATCATCGAGGTTTTTGTTTTCAAGAGCATTATCAGAAAGCGAAAGAAGGTCCACGCGGTGCTGGGAGAATTTTTTCTCGTCATTGTAGTTTATCGGTGGCGTACGGAGCGGGTTGTCAAGGCATACAACTTTCACATAATCACCGTCGGTCCTGTCCACTGCCCTTGTACCTAACCCAAACACAAGGCGCAGCATTCCTGCATTCATATCTATGCTTTCATCCCAGACATAAAGGTTTGAGGAAACCCCTACACCTGCTAAGTGTGGGAAGAAATAATCTCCATAACGGTCTCCCGATACACGCTGCACAAGTATGGCCATTTGCTCATCCTTCTGTGCCAGCCCCCGGTTCATTCGGTAGTTTAAGGCATCTTCGTTCATCGTGCTTGCATAGACAGTGCGTACTGCCTGCTCAAATGCCTCGTAACGCTCCTGCGGTGTTCCCTGATTCACACAGAAAACGCTCTCATATTTGCCGGCAAAGGCATTCCCGAAGTTATCCTCTAAGAGAGAACTCGAGCGTACAATAATAGGGGATTGCCCGAAGTACTCAAGCATATTGATGAATTGTTCCTGTATATCCTTTGGGAATGAGCCATGTAAAAGTTTTTCCTTCAGCTCCGCCGCATAAGTATAATAGCCTTCGGGCGTTTTTTGCTTTGTACGCAGTCTCCACCAACCGTTTTGGACAATATATGTATAAAAAACATCGGAACCTATGTAAAACGAATCGTGAGGTTCGAGGTATTGAGTGAAACGATCGCCACCTTCAACCTCTAATATTTTTCTCGCAAGGAGCATACCGACGCTTTTCCCGCCGATAAAGCCGGTGCCTATTTCTCTTGATGCAATGGCAAGAATATCTTTGAGGGAAAAATACCGGTCGCAAAGCTGAAGCATACGTGATTCTGTGCCAATTAGCATGTGCATCAGGCGTTTTTTTGTCGCCTCTTGCTCCTCGCGTGGCGCGCTTAGCATTTTTTTTGCGTCGTTGAAAACTGTATTCCAATAGTCAAGCCTTATTTCATAACGGTTTATACTATTGAAAAGCTCAGAGGCGTCGGAACTTGACGTAATGCAGACGGCTTCCTGTCCCTGAATCAAATGCGGGAAAAACATTGTTGGCGAATAGCGCTGCCACACTTTGAGAGGGTGAATATATGTTTTTTCGTTTATTTGATACAGGTCGAGGAGAAGCTGTGTTGTCTCACGGATTCCGGCAATTGTGCTGTATGTGTGATAATTCCGCCTGATTGCAAAATATGCAACCGTCTCAAGGTCATATAAATACGGACAGGTAGCCTTAAAAAAGTTCCCTATCATCAGGTCAGAATACCAGTATTCCAGCAAATCAGTCAGACAGTCGAATATGTATAATACCCTCTTCCCCTGCTCTTTAATCAGGTTGTGTATTTCAATGGTAAAGCTCTCAAAACCTATTTTTGGGTTAATATGATAAGTCTCAATATTCATATTTTCATCAATGATTGGGGCGTGATTCGCAAAGCGGACATAAACTACCCGCATGTTCTCTGTTTTTGAGCTTTGCACAAAATACTCAACCATTTTTTTATAGTCGGAGACGGAATCAACCTGCCACACTACGTTATCTCCCAGCCTCAGGTGGTCAATTACCTCGTCAAATCCTTTTATACCCGTGCTGACCCTGTCGTATAAATTCATGCGACACCTCTCATCTGAATAAATATATCAATACTGCCATCATAATGTGTTATGCTTTATCGCCAACCGCTAACATCACCTCAGATATTAAATAATTAACTATAAAAAAATCTATTTATAGTATAATCTATGACATCACATCCAAGTCAAGGGGCAATTTAATAAAAAATCCCCATTCATGTAAATGCAGATATGGAAAATCAGGTATTGGACACCTCAAATATTGTCTCTTTGTATAATCCGGTACCAATAAGAGAAAAATAACGGTAATGCAGAAAGGATGTGATGTACTGTTTCATGGATAGAAAATTACAGGAAAGATTGCAGGAAAAACTTGACCAATTGAAAAACTCCACAAAGCCGGAACCGATACGGTCAGATGGCTGTGGTGCACTTGATCTTGGTCCGAGAAACCTGAATCGCGATAAAGAAAACCTGATATGTTAGTCCCGCCGGCCACAGATAAGGGGCTTATCCCGAACCTTAAATTTTCGTTTTCAGATACAAACATGATTCTCAGGCCAGGCGGATGGTCAAGAGAGATAACAAAACGTGAACTTCCCATATCCGACACGTTTGCCGTTGTCAACATGAATCTTTCACCGGGAGTAAGAGAAATGCATACCCACCAGCAGTCAGAGTGGGGATTTCTTCTTGTAGGTGCCTGCCGGGTTACTGCTGTTGATGAGATGGGAAGAAACTTTGTAGCCGATATTTACCCGGGCGAAGGTTGGATTTTCCCAAAAAATATCCCTCACAGCATACAGGGGCTTCATGAGGGATGCGAATTCTTGATGTTTTTTGACAAAGGAGATTACTCAGAACACAATACATTCTCAATTTCAGAACTGTTTGCCCATATGCCGATGGATGCAATTTTACTTTGTCTGCAAGATATATCTCAACTTTTATGTGTTTTTAGCCCTTACGATTTCATTTCAACATAAGTGGTCTTATCTGAATTGTCAGGTATAAATATCTGGTGTTCTCCTTTGTCGAGGAAGTACATTACACCAACAATTAATGCACCAAACGCTTCCCAAAGCATATCTTTCATGGTGTCAATTAAGCCAATATCAAGATAACCTTTCACCGGTAGTTCGCATCCGTTGACAGTTACATTTTCTATACCATCAATTGTGCCCATAACACCGATATCATCACCTAAATTATATGAGCGGATGGTTGTAATCACCGTATCACGCTGCATATCAGTTCCAAAGAAAGTATCGGCACCGAATTCTATGAACTCCCATACTACCGATAAAGCGATTGAAAAGCACACGGCAAATAGAACGACAGCGACAGCTTTTGTACTTTTTCCGTTAAGAAAGTGAAAAAGATATATACCGAACAATGCAAAAACAACACCTCCAAAGGCGTGAAGAAACTTATCCCACCATGTGGTTATGTAATAAAGCTGATAGCAATCGCCAAGCATAGGACAGATTGTGTAAAATAGTATGAAAATATATGCAATAGTGTTAATTTTGCAGTAAAAGAGTTTTTCGACAATAAAAGGAAGAATACATAAGACAAAAGTAATCAGGCAAACGATAAGGTTTGAATATTCTTTTTTTGCAAGCATTTTTATGAAGGTAAAAAGAGTAAAGAGTTCGCATGCTATAACTCCTGACCATTTTATCCTTTTTTTCATTCCGTTATGTCTCCCCTAAACATTATGTTTACAACATAGTCTTTATTAAATAATCTAAAGTTAGGCTGAGCGCCGTACATTACATAAATTATTTATACAATGGCATCAACCTTTTTTAAATTTTTTATACAATAATCAATGATTAAGTCTTAACAAGAAAATCTCAGTATCGAACATTTTATCCGAAAGTATATCAATGATTTCTAAACTGAAACTAAATTAATTTTTTTGTTTTTAGTTTGATTTAATGTTTTTGATGTATTATTAACCTTGGGGAAAGCATCAATTTACGTTCTTCATATAAAGATATAAAATCCATCGAAAAGGAGGATGTTATGTTTCGTATCCTTGTTGTCGATGATGACAAACATACCAGAATGTTATTACGTGCAATTCTTGAAAATGATAATTATACTGTACTAACAGCCACCAACGGTGAGGAAGCGCTTGAAGTGCTTGACCGCGAGCACGTTGATCTCGTTGTTTTAGATATTATGATGCCTAAAATGGACGGTTACGAATTTACAAAACTGATTCGTAAAACAAACGAAACTCTGCCTATTTTAATGGTAACCGCAAAACATCTGCCCGCCGACGAAAAAAAAGGATTTCTCGTTGGTACGGATGATTACATCACCAAACCTATCGATGAGGAAAAACTGCTTCTTCGTATAAAGGCTCTTCTCAGGCGAGCCCAAATTGTAAACGAAAAAAGAATCACAATCGGGGATGTTGTTCTTGACTATAATTCTTTCACAGTTACCCGAAACGGGGAAACACAACAGCTTCCGCAAAAGGAATTCTTGCTGCTATATAAACTGCTGTCCTATCCGGGACAAATTTTTACCCGCATTCAGCTTATGGATGAGATATGGGGCACAAACAGCGACACCGGGTGGGAAACTGTGACGGTACATATAGGGCGGCTCCGCAAGAGATTTGAAGGCTGGGACGAATTTGAAATTGTGGCTGTTCGCGGTCTTGGATACAAGGCGGTAAAGAAGGTATGAAAAAAGTAAAACGTAAAATAAAACATATGGGCGAGAGAAAAGAGCGTTTTGCTCTGACGCTCTTAATTTCCGGCTTTGTTTTCGTTATTAATACTATCGCTCTATTGCTTGCAATTGTTATTATCATTGTTTTCAGCAAGCTGAATATCATCCATGTAACTGAGGGGCAGGTACGGTTAAACGACGTGCTCTGGCTTCTCTCAATATGCAGTTTGATACTCGGGTTTCTTATCACAACTGTCACAAGCAAAATAACAATGAAGCCGGTAAACCGAATGATAAATCAGCTCAATCGATTGGCACAGGGAGATTTTAAGGCACGGCTTCATTTTGGAAAGCCAATCAGCAGTCATCCGGCTTTTCAGGAAATAGAAAAAAGCTTTAACCGTGCCGCCGAGGAACTGGAACATACTGAAATACTTCAAAGCGACTTTATCAACAACTTTTCTCATGAATTCAAAACACCCATCGTGTCCATCGCAGGATTTGCAAAACTTTTAAGACACGGAAACCTTACGGAAGAAGAAAAAAACGAATATCTCACCGTTGTTGAAGAAGAATCGCGGCGTTTAGCTGACATGTCTGCTAATATTCTGAATCTGACAAATATAGAAAATCAAAAGGTTTTAACTGATATAACAAATTTTAACCTATCCGAACAAATCCGCGGAGCTGTGCTCTTACTTGTTGAAAAATGGACGCATAAAAATCTAGATATTGATATGGAGCTTGACGAGTTTTTTATCGAGGGCAATGAAGAAATGCTGAAACAGGTATGGATTAATCTTTTTGATAATGCGATAAAATTCTCTGAGCCCAACGGCAAGGTTTCCGTAAGCATTACTGACAATGAAGAAAGTGTATGTGTGTCCGTAACAAATCACGGAGAAGAAATACCTAAAGAGAGCATGAAGCGGATATTTAATAAATTTTATCAAGTAGATGAATCTCGTTCTTCTGAAGGCTGTGGGATTGGACTGACGATTGTAAAAAAGGTATGTGATCTGCACAAGGGAGAATTGTTCGTGATGAGTGAAAACCATACAACAACATTTACTGTAATTTTACCGAAAAGACAACATTGAAAGCTATAAAAAAATCAGCTTTCCTTATCAATGATGTTAAACTTACCAAGACTATAATTGATTAAATATAGTAGACTTTCATTCCCTATTATTTTACAAATGATTAAATACACTCGTGAAAACAATCCTTAGCACAAAAAACACCCTGCGAAATAAAACGTAGGGTGTTTTTCGATAAAATTTAAAGTTCACTTAACAAAGTTCTCTTTGAGCTGAGAAACCAAATGTAATATCTTTTTTGAAATCTACACTTGACTGTATTACGGTGCTCTGAATACTAATAAATGAGCAAAATCCTTATATTCACCTACAATTTTTCAGTATAAAATCTTATAATAACTGTATATGTCTCGTGTCAAGTATTGCTCTCTCCGATACTATGTATTAAAGTTTGGTTTATCTATGATGATAATTTAAGGTAATGTCGTGTTGTGTTAATTTTCCTCAAAGGTTCATTATAGTTTCATTTCGGTATATAATGTTAGCAGGTATTTTTTATCTTTAGTAATTTCTCGTTGTAATTGTTTTATTTAACACATATTATTACGGGCATTTTTAGTATTGGAGTTATTATGAAAAAGTATATATCAGTTGCCCTATTTTGCATTATAATTTTAGGAACAATATGCTCCTGTAGTGAAACCATTGTGAAGCCTGACGAAACAGACACCACGATTACAACAGATATAACTGATATTATGTCAACAGAGGGTACAGAAGAAAGCGCAATCGAAACTACATCTGAAGCCATAGTTCCGAAAGAAAGCCACTATACATTTAAAACTCACGTTTCTTCTACCGTTATGGACGAAATCATGGGTCAGGATATGCATGATGCTTACTATAATTTAATTGACGCGGTGCTTGCAGGCGAAACATCTTTCAGGTGTAAAGACAAGGATACATATGACTGGGTTATGGGGCAGTATCCTTACCTGCTGTTCCCGGTAATTGATGAATATATTGATATACCGACAGAAGGACCTGCTTTTGCAGATGGCGTAGGTTACTTCGCTTATACAATTCCTTATGAAGAATTCAAAATAAAACTTCAGGAGTTTGAAAACATCGTGGTTGGAATTCTGAATAAGGCTCTTGAAGACGAATATTCTGATTTTGAGAAGGCTCTTGCTCTTTATCAGTATTTTATCAGTCATTATACTTATGATTACGACACCTATAACAGCGATGTTTATGTCGATAACATCTCCGGATACAGGCTTTTGACGGGGGGCAAAGGCATATGTCAGGAAATTTCTGTTGCCTACTCATATTTGTTGCTGCAAGCCGGAGTAGACGCTACTGTTATGAAAGGTGCACGTGAATACGACGGTGAAAATCACCAGTGGTCTTTTGTCAACATCAACGGAAAACACTATCACATAGACCCTACTTACGGACTTGGAAAAACCGATTCTTTAGCATATTTTATGATGACTGATGAAGAGCGTTACTATAAAGACAGTTATAATCCACAAGACTTCATTCCATCAACAGTATATTCACAGATATATGGGCATCCCGAATATAAAGCGACAGATGACAGTTATAGCGAGTTATGGAATTGTTATATTCTGTCTTGGAATGCGGACAATAATACGATCACATGTGAGAGTTATGACGGCAAAAAGTTTGTTTTTGAATATGGAAACAGCTGATTCTGATTAAGTATTGTAATTGACATATTGAATTACTTGTTTCATTTTTTTCGGTATGGATAGCTTAAAGCACTATTAACTTATCAGTAGTAATTCATTAAACAAAACGCAAAGCGATTTTATAAAAAACCTTCGCTGTGGTACACATTACCTTAGCAAAGGTTTTTACATATCAGTAAATGTAATCTATATAAAAGACAAAATGAAGGGTTTATTAAACATCTGCTCCCTTTTGAAACATTGATAAAACCGTATGCTCAATGATATAATTAACATAAATATTTCTTTTATAAAAACACGGAGAAACATATGGATTTTTTAAATAAAACCGTTGTTGTGACAGGCGGTGCTTCGGGAATCGGGAAAACTATCTGTGACGAATTCAGAAAAAACGGAGCCAATGTCTGCATCATCGATCTGCGGGAAAACGATTATTTTGTCGGGGACATTGCGGACGTGAATACTCTTCGTGCGTTTGCGGAAAAAGTAATCAACGATTATGGAAGCATCGATTATCTAATAAACAATGCAATGCTATCTAAAGGCGGGATAATGAACTGCTCTTATGATGACTTTAATTATGTCTTAAGAGTAGGTGTTACCGCTCCTTTTATGCTGTCAAAACTTTTTCTGTATCATTTCAATAAAGGGGCATGCATTGTGAATATTTCGTCAACAAGAGCCCAGATGAGTCAGCCCAACACCGAAAGCTATACCGCAGCAAAAGGAGCCATATCCGCTCTCACTCATTCCCTGGCTATTTCGCTCGCAGGTAAAGTGCGCGTCAACTCTATTTCCCCCGGCTGGATTGATACCGATTTCAAAGTTTATGAAGGACCGGATGCCGACCAACATCCCGTTAGACGAGTTGGGAATCCTCTTGATATTGCTAATATGGTTCTTTACCTATGCAGCGATAAAGCAGGTTTTATTACAGGGCAAGATTTTTGCATTGACGGCGGCATGACAAAACAAATGATTTATCATAACGACTTCGGCTGGACGCTTACTATTTAAGTAAGTATAATACTTAATTTTAAAAAGCACTCTGTCTGACAGAAAGCTGTTCAAACAGGGTGCTATATTATTGTCGTTTTTATTTTTATGTCTGCAACCAATAATTAAGCGAATTTATATGTACCGGAAGTTTTCATCGAAAGAGGTTATTATCATCTCCTTATATAATAGCTTATTGTAGCATATAAACAGTCTTAACATTTCTTGCTCTTTTTGTTTAGACGTATAAATTGGATTGGATGTTTCCTATAAGACAGTAAAATGGAAAGCCACCAATCCAATATAGAATTGAATCAGTGGCTTAATTGTCTTTTTTGTGCTTGCTATCTATTGATTAGTTCAAGTTTCAACGCTTTTTTACATATTTGCTTATTTTCCCAGCAATTGCTTCAAGTCTTCTTCCGGTGTTGTAATCGGGGCGATACCGAAGTTTTCAACTAAATATTTCAGAATATTAGGAGATACAAATGCCGGAAGCGACGGACCAAGACGGATGTTTTTAATACCAAGGTGAAGAAGTGTCAGTAAAATGCAGACGGCTTTCTGCTCGTACCAGGACAGCACATAAGAAAGCGGCAGTTCGTTTACCGAGCATCCGAAGGCATTCGCGAGTGCTACTGCAACCTGAATTGCGCCATATGCATCGTTACACTGCCCCATATCCATGATTCTTGGCAATCCGCCGATCTCACCAAGGTCAAGGTCATTGAAACGATACTTGCCACATGCAAGTGTAAGAACAATGCTATCTTTCGGTGTCAGTTTGACAAACTCAGTGTAGTAGTTTCTGCCGGGTTTTGCTCCATCACATCCTCCTACGAGGAAGAAATGCTTGATGGTACCGGCTTTAACCGCTTCTACAACCGTTGCGGCATGTGAGAGGATTTCCGCACGACCAAAGCCTGTCGTAACCTCACTTCCTCCATTTATACCGGTAAACACCGTATCCTCTTTAAAACCGCCAAGTTCCAGAGCCTTTTCAATAACAGGTGTAAAATCCTTATTTTCATCAATATGTACCGTCCCGGGGAAAGCAACGACATTAGTTGTAAACACTCTGTCGGCGTAACTTGCCCTCGGTGGCATCATACAGTTCGTTGTAAAAAGGATTGGTGCCGGAATGTTATCGAATTCTTTCTGCTGACTCTGCCATGCCGTGCCGAAATTCCCTTTGAGATGACTGTATTTTCTCAGTTCCGGATAAGCATGAGCAGGAAGCATCTCACCGTGGGTATAAATATTAATCCCTTTCCCCTCTGTCTGCTCCAGGAGAAGCTTAAGATCCTTTAAATCATGGCCACTGACAACGATAAACGGACCTTTTTCAACCGTCAAAGAAACTTTAACTGGTGTCGGTGTGCCGTATGTTTCTGTGTTGGCACGGTCGAGAAGTGCCATACACTTCAGGTTGACTTCACCAACCTTCAGCACGACTGAAAGAAGCTCATTCGCACTGTTTTCATATCCGATTGCATAAAGCGCTTTGCAGAAATATTTATTTACTTCATCATCAACATAACCAAGCACATACGCATGATATGCGTAAGCGGCCATTCCACGGATTCCAAAAAGTATTAGCGATTTTAAGGAACGGATGTCTTCGTCTTCTTCGTCCCAAAGCTCTTTCATGTCATATTCATCAAATCTGCCGCAAGAAGATGTGCATCCGCAGCATTGAGGAACAAGCTTGTTTTTTTCCTCTCTCACTTTGAGAATCATGCTTCTAATGACTTCATCGTCAAAGTTTACATTTGTAAGCGTTGTGAAAAGGCCTTTGATTATCGCCTCGTAAGTGCTTTTTTCAGGAACTGCTGTTTCTTCTACCACTTTGGCAAGACCAATTAATGCTCCTGTCAACTCATCCTGCAGATTAGCAGTATCTGCTTTCTTCCCGCATACACCTGCATTACCGGTACATGCCACGCATCCGGCCGTTTGTTCACACTGGAAACAAAACATCTTGTTGTTCATATCTAATCGTCTCCTCCAATATATTAATTTTTATAAGAGTAGTGAACTTAACATCTGTCGTATTATCCGAATATTCTTTATGTTTTCATTTAATTGTGATGTCTTATGAAGTATTGCGTGATAAAGTCCGCTCGGTTCTGTGCTTTACCCTTCACCCGCCCATGATTATTTATCACTCCTTTCAGTCATCAAGGATTTTGCCATCTATACTGATTGTAACAACCCGCCATGGAATAAACTTTCCACTTTCCTGAAGTGCTTTCTTCGCAGCCATTTCAAGACCGCCGCAGCAAGGCACCTCCATTCTGACGATTGTTACGCTTTTTATGTTGTTATCTTGTATAATTCTTTTTAATTTTTCACTGTAATCAACGCTGTCCAGTTTGGGGCATCCGACAAGTGTAATCTTCCCACGGATAAATTCCTGATGGAAATTTGCATACGCATAAGCCGTACAGTCAGCAGCAATCAAAAGGTGTGCATTATCAAAATACTGCGCTGTAACCGGAGCCAGTTTAATCTGCACCGGCCAGTTACGAAGCTGGGAAACAGGTGCAGTGACCACTTTATCTGTTGGCACATCCTCCGTATGTTCTATCATTCTAATTCTGGATCCCGGACAACCTCCCTTTTGCATATGCTTCATCTTGTTCTGAATTTCCTTTTTCTTCTGGTTTTCTTTTACTGCTTCTTCATCGTATGGAGCCGCTTCCCTTTCAACAAATGTTATCGCTCCGGTAGGACACGTCGGAAGGCAGTCTCCCAACCCGTCACAATAATCATCTCTGAGTAGCTTTGCTTTACCATTTACCAGTCCTATGGCACCTTCGTGACAAGCATTTACACATGCACCGCATCCGTTGCATTTTTCTTCGTCTATCTGAATGATTTTTCTTATCATTTTTTTATCTCCCTTCTTTATGCTTGCTTTTATGTCTATACTATAGTATAATAATTCTAACTTGTATGTTTGATTTCAAACAAAATGGATAAAATTATAAAAAAATTTTTGCCTATTTTAAGAAGAAGTCCTTTTTTCTCAGGGCTTGAAGATAACGAAATACTATCTGTACTTCAATGTGTAAATGCGTCGTTGATTTCAAAGCCGAAAAATGCTTACATTTTTCACGCCGGTGACACGACTGAGGTCATGGGCCTTGTTTTATCGGGTTCAGTTCTCATATATCAGGAGGATTTATGGGGACATAGAAATATACTCACCAGATGTACAGAAGGCGATTTTTTTGGAGAAGCATACGCTGCTAAACCGGGATCGGTTTTAAATATAAGCGTTGAAGCTGAAAAAGACTGTGATATTCTTCTTCTGAATGTACGGCGATTACTTGTCACCTGTCCGACATCATGTGACTATCATCAAAAACTGATTCGCAATCTTGTAAGTGTCCTCGCAAATAAGCTCTTAGTTTTTAATGACAAAATCACTCATATCAGCAAACGTACAACCCGTGATAAACTACTGTCATATTTATCGTCTGAATCTATAAGACAGTCTTCTCTTTCATTCGACATTCCGTTCGATCGTCAGCAGCTGGCGGATTATCTCTGCGTAGATCGTGCTGCCATGTCTGTGGAAATATCGAAACTACAAAAAGAAGGCATATTAAAAACAAACCGAAACCATTTTGAATTATTGATTGAATGATATTCATATTAACAAAGATGAAATGCCGCCTGCATTGAACTTGTCAATAGAAGCACTTTGTCCTTTATGCTACTTACTGTTGTGTCAGAAACATCAAATCAATAGATATCCTTAATGTGCGTTTCAATGCACCCCCGCGGTCATACCCTTGGCATACATAGATAGAATCCTCTCTTCTTCTGAATGTTCTCCATGCTGCTTATATTGCTCATTTGCAGTAGTTCGCAGATTTTTTCTCTCCGCGCTTTTCTTCCGGGGTGCGCTTGTCATATATAAAACCTCCATTATGGTGCTTCTGTTCAACACCGTAATGGAGGTTTACACAATTTTCGGGATTGTCTGCAATATACGGATACAGGGCAATAGCAAAAACCTACAATACCGCAAAGACTTTGTCACGCCGAAATATATAACACTATTACCATAAAGGTTTATTTTAGCGGCGGAAGCCCTTTATATTGCCTGTAATTAAAAACGGATACCCCCCGATATGAGGGTATCCGTTAATTTGATTACTGGAATAATCAGCCGAGGACAAACTCAACAAACCTCTGTATTATAGCTGCGACTTCAGCGCGGGTGGCTGTTTCCTTCGGAGCAAATACGCCACCGGTCCTGCCACCGATGATTCCTGTAGTCTGGCAGAACAGCGCTGCCATCTTCGCGTATTCCGAAATATTGTCTGCATCGGGATAGTTGAGGATAGTATCCAGATTATCCGGCAGAACACCGAGGAAGTTTGCGAAGCGGTACAGGATGACAGCCATCTGCTCGCGGGTGATCGGGTCATCGGGACCAAAGCGACCGTCACCGTATCCGGTGATGATGCCGTTTTCCGCCGACCAGTCAACGTATTTACCGTAATATGCGTCGTAATCACAGTCAGTGAAGGCTTTGTTGCCTGTCGTTTCTATCTCTCCATAACTGCGTTCATAAAGCCTGCCTATGACGGTTGCGAACATTGCGCAGGTCATCTCTTTATCAGGAGAGAACGTGCCCTCACCTGTGCCGAGGAAAATCTCACGCTCTGTCACAAAATCGACATAGCCTTCCGCCCAGTGTCCGGAGATGTCGGTGAAGCTTTTATCGTTTTGCGCTACATAGACAACTACATCTTTTTTGACAATATACTTACCTTTTGCCGCAAAACCGATAAATATCTTGTTGCCGTCAGAATCGAGGTAATATGGCACACCGGCTGTTTCATCATAGTCTCCGGAATATCTGACAACCAGCGCGAAAGGAGAGAACTCCGTTGCCTCAAATACGATATACCATACGCCGTTTCTCTGCTCAAGCATTGAGTCAAGTATTGTCACAACACCGTCTTCGGACTTATAGGTTTTCACATTTTAGGAACGCCCTATTACCTATACTTGTCAAGCCTTCTGGTAAAGAAACTGTCTCAAGGGAGGGGCAAGAGTAGAATGTATAATCACCTATTGAATTTATGGTGTTTGGAAGAAATACAGAGGTGACAGCATCATTATGCTTCCCTCCGAAAAAATTGGCGTCATAATCCTCCCCGGTAATCCCCGTTACAGTATATACATCTATTTCATACGGTATAGTTATTTCAGTTATTATCTCCCCGGTATTTGGTAATGAACACCCTGTTATTGTTCAGGTAGTTCCGTTACTGTTTACTGTATATGTCCACGTGATACCAGTTTCTTCATCGGTATATGTAGCTGCCGAAGCAAATGTCGAGAGCAACAGAACGAACAGAACGGTAAAAATGAAAAAAAACTTTTGTAATTTTTGTTTTCATAAAGTATTAGACGCAGATACCCCAATTTCAATACACCAGTGAAAATCGGAATGTTTGCTCTTTCTCCTTTCATTTGTGGATTTTAATTTATTTAATTGTTAAGGAATTATATAATACACCTTAATTTTGCAATACAAAATTATTAAATTTACGAATACAAATTGTATATAATATGTCATATTGGTTATAAAAATCAAGTCAAAATCGTTGAATATTTAAGTAAATCATTCGTAAATAAATATTAAATCTCTCTCCTTCCTGTTGCCCGGGACATTCTGCGTTACATACACAACGTGTGTTGATTGTTTACGTTTATATAATCCGTTATGGCATTATTTAATATGTTTTTACAGCCAGTTGCTATGTTGGTTAACAATAAACGCCATTAATTGTCACAGTTAAACTCTTAGAAAAACATCCTTATATTATTTATGATTATTAACATATACCATGAAGACCCGGCTATACGTTTAAGTAAATTACACGAAGCCTAATTAGCTGGAATCTGTTTTAATATCCCATTGAAAAATTCCACCGCCCCTGTTATTTCACGTTCGTTGGGATGGCCTTTTGCTATACCTCCGATTATCTTGAACGGACCGAACGTATCAAATCCACGGCAGCCATACTCCCCCAGAATACTACATCCTTTTTCAGTCGCGATTTTCGCAGCAGCATTAGTATATCTCTTTTGCTTAGAACCGCAGGTATATATGAAAAACACCCTTTTGCTTTCAGGAAGATTATTTTTCATCAACTCCAGCATCTGCGGATAAAAACTACCAAAAGCTATACCAGACGCAAAACCGATACAGTCGTATTCTGTAAGGTCGACTTTCTTCTCTTTTGTTCCATCAATCAATGCAACGTCATGGGCTGCCGCAATTGCATCGACAAGCTTTTTTGTATTTCCATGATGTGTTGATACATATACAATTGCTGTTTTCATATGTCGTACTTGCTCCATTAAGTTTTAATTATTAAATCAGAACATTCTGACAAACCGGAGTTGAATTTTACAACTGTTTTGCCATAAATAATTCTGCCGGTTGTTCATACCCGGGGATGTCAATTATCAAGCAGCCGCAGTCAACATAACCGATTTTTCTGTAAAAATGCTGTGCTTCTTCATCAACCCGCGTGGACACTAAAACCATTCCATACCCGCATTTTCGCATATCATTTTCCCAATGTTGCATCAACGCGCGCCCATATCCCTTTTTTTGATACGTATTTTCAATATACAACATAGTGCAAAAAGGGATATTGTCCCAAAACATATTATACCGCAATATTCCTACCGGTGTGTTGTTTTCAAACAAAACATAGCCTTGCCTGTCACGAACTTTTTTCAAAAATTCGCTTTCAGGAAGGTGTTTATCAAGACTATACCAAAAGTCTTTGTCAGTTTCTTTTGCAAAATCAATATGTATCATTTAACTATTAACCTCTTTGCTCTTTTCGCGTTGCAAATTGCATTTAGATAAAACTACTTAATCCACATCCCCCGTGCGGGGGATGACTTGGCGGCTGAAGAATTTCCCGAAACTCTGATACCATTTCAATCCACATCCCCCGTGCGGGGGATGACTTTTTGCGCCAATTCTTCTCCGTACTTGATATGCGATTTCAATCCACATCCCCCGTGCGGGGGATGACTAAAGCATTTGTTTAGGGTTGTCAATAGTATTTACATTTCAATCCACATCCCCCGTGCGGGGGATGACGGAGGAGGATATGAGATTGATTACATACGGGATTAATTTCAATCCACATCCCCCGTGCGGGGGATGACAGCATGGACACATTCCGAGCAGACGTGAAAAAGCATTTCAATCCACATCCCCCGTGCGGGGGATGACAATGATGTAAACAGAAACGTCGAGGAGCAGATAGAATTTCAATCCACATCCCCCGTGCGGGGGATGACACAAGTAATTGTAAGTGTGCTATACTATAACCGTATTTCAATCCACATCCCCCGTGCGGGGGATGACCTATAACGCACCGTTTGAGTGGGGTTGCTTGTCAATTTCAATCCACATCCCCCGTGCGGGGAGCGACTTGCCAATTAGTGTAATGCTGCGGTCCATCTCATGAATTTTAATACACGGTGTATTAAAAGTTATAAAACCGTTCGCAGGATCACCCCTCATATACCTCATAATCGAGGTCGGGCAGTTTTTCAACTTCAATGTCGTAATCATCCACAGATGTCGGAGCATCAACGCCCTCTTTGCGATTGACCTTAAGAAGTCTATGTACTTTTGCGGGCGGATACTGTCCTATCTCGCAGTTATGTTTCCACCAGACAAGTTTTACAACCTCCATGCTGCCAGAGGGGCGTGCTGATGTTTCATCATTAACAAATAACGTAAGCAACACTTTTTTTAGCTTTTCGGCATCTTCTTCCGTAAATCCGGTCTTCTCTGCCTGTTTTACATTGATTGAACCAAAAGTTGCGTAAAGACCAAAGTCAACGCGATGTTTCATACCCATCGTATCCGAGCCCTTTTTATCTGGGTCAGCACCAGTTTCAAGGTTAACGGATTTCGTAATTTGTGTACTTGTCACATTAATCGTATCATAGCTGAAAGCTGTCTGAATCGTGACGGGACCGCGTATGCCTATTGAAACTGCATCGCTACCTTCATCCTCATCGCTCCCTTTACTCTTTTGCTTTTCTTTAAAAGCAAATACTTGTCCGAAAGCACGAACATCATACCAAGTCTCGCAGGCAATTCTCGCATAATCATCGCGCGTCGCTTGCTTTTGCTTAATCTTTTTCATACATTCCGCAAGTGCAGGGCAGCCGTCAGCACGATCCTTGAGCGATCTGTACTCATCTATCCTACGATCATCAGACTGAACAAATATAGCCTCGCCCATATCGAGCAGACGATTGCGTATTTTCCTTTTCAGGCATACATCGGACACTTCGCCGTAACCGCGATAATCCATTCGCGGTCGGTTCCCGTCAAGAGGGTCCCCATTGGGGTTTGCGTTTTTAACCGAAAATACTAATGCAAAATCGATTTTATTCTTCAGTGTGCTCATTTTTCATTCTCCTTTTTTTATCGTTATCTAATTCTTTAATTAAAACATACCGTTGATTATAATAGCCTTCAAGGAATCGCGGCGATAACGGTTGATTGTCCGACAAAGCTTTGTCCTCTGCTAATGCCACAATCTCGTCTATCAGATCGCGATACTTTTTTTCAAATCTCTTATATTTAAACTTGCTGAAATACGGCTGCAGGCGTTCACATATTGTTTTCCACGTTTCAGCCGGACGCTGCTGCATTGCACTAAAATATCTGACTGCGTTTGTTTGCCGATATTGAGCGTCAGAATCCATAACAGCATGCATCTCGGCGACATCGGCTACCGCAAGCAGTCGTCCGAATAAATAATTCCTATCTTTTTCAGTTTCATTCAATGCCACTTTATATTCCCCCTTTCTATCACTGCACTTCAGCATTGCCAGTGTTACTGCAATGCACTTCAGCCATCCTTCGCGCGACCATTCGCCATTTCTGTTCTCAAAACCCATCGGGTATATAGCTCTGTGGTATGCGGCATTTACATAAATTCTTGGAATAAGTAAACCGTTTGCAATGCTCGACATTATATCCGCATTGAATCTCCGCACCTGCTTTGTTATTGATTTTGTACATTTAGCATCCCAATCTGCAACACGCATATTATCATATCCGAATACAGCCTCACCAAGATCATGAAGTGTTGGTGTAGTTACGATATATTTCTTCACCTTGTCTTCGAAGACTGGTATTAACCAAAGGCACGAGAGATACCATTTTTCAAGACGCTGCAGGTATGTTCTGCCATCAAACTCTTCATAGAAATTTATCGACATTCTACCGGGTGTCGCTGCTTCCATACCTAACATAACAATTTTTGCGTTTTCTTTATATTCAGGAACTTTGCGCATTCCTTCCATTGCAGCTTTGATTCTTTTCGCATATACTTCTTCAGTATTGATGACTTCATCGTCAGATTCATCATCTTTACCAAGATACTCGGCAGAATCACTTGGCTGAATGATTTTACGGCAGAGTGTACTCCAAGTTATGAATATAGAGCCATAATTATTAAATCCTTGACGGTCACGCAGCCAGCGAATTGTATTGTGTATTTTCGCTGAAGTAGTATATCCGACTGTGCATGCTTGCTCTGCCTCGGTAAATCTGCCCTTGTATTGGAATGGACGCGCATTATCTTTTGATGAAATCAGTTTCGCATTGCCGTCGATTTTTGCATGATTTGTTATTATCGGCTGAGTTTCGCCGGAAGAATAACATAAACCTTTATTCTCCATAGAGCTTATCAAAGCATTCTGCCAGCTTGTTTTTATGCTCTTCATTTCACATAAGGATACAAATGATGAATCCTTAAGAATGCAAAAATCTACAATCAGTTTCCATAACTTTTCCGGAATATTTCCGTTTTTATCTTGTGAAATCACACCGCTTTTTAAAAGATCAGATGCAAGCGTTTGGTTTTGCAGATATTTAAGCAGAACTTTTAATTCCTCCGGTGCATCGTCCCTTTCGCACCAAAAGGAGAGATTTTTTATATAGGCGCTGAAATACGTACTGTAATTTTCCTGTGTAAACTTGGAAAGATCACCGGCAACATATCTGAGTTCATCACAGAGCGGATACGGTAAAGTCTGTTTTCCTGTGCGGCTTTCCGCCGCCGGGTCTGTCGGCACACACAACACAAAATCATTTGAGAGTAGCTGAGCGGAGTGAAATGACCCGTCAGGCTTCAAATTAACGCGAATTCCAATCTTTTTTTCAATAAACCCTACCGGAACAAGCGGATGGCTATCCTCTAATAACGCGCCGCCATAGTAATTGTCATAAGTCTCTATTAACGCATTTGTCCAGCTCATCCGCTTCCACCTCCTCAATAAGCTTTTTTAGTGCTGGCTCATCAAGACCTGTAAACGAATCAAACTGTTTCTTTTTCATAGGACGAATGTCTCGGCACAACTGCCTGTCGCACTTATCTGGCGGGATAAACTCCACAATTCCGTTTATCATCACCGGTCTCCAGAATCTGACCCCCAGCACGTCTCGCCCTGTTTCATCCGGATAGTTAAAGCCGTGAAAGGCAAGACCAAATGTCATAACCCCACTGTTGTCATATGCTCCTTTACCTTCGCCAAACACACAGGGCTCGACATATCCTTGACATTCACGCGTTCCAAGAAAGATATCGCGCCGACCTCCGCGTTCTATCATCCGCTTGGCGATAAAATAATGCTTGTATTCATTGTTACAATTTTGTTCGTGCTTGAATTCCGGCCTGTTTTCGTTCCAGATAAAATGCGCTTGCACCTGATACACCGGATTGACGAGATAGGTGTAAACGGAAAGTGTGTTCATCCCGTCATTGTAATTAATCGGGCGTATATGCTTCGATTCTGTTATAATCGGATTCATGACTCGCACCCGATCAATTACCCAAATCAGCGTAGGCTTCCAATACACTGATTCAAGTATGCCTTTCAAAGCCTGGTATGTCGGGATTTGATATGTAGTTTTCTCACCTCCTATTCTTGTGATAGGATCGGTAAACAGCGCATACCGTCCGCTTACCTGAAAATCAATTATGTTTTTATGTGTCAAGAAATCACCCCTCTTTATAGTATTCATTCTTACGAGTAATATACCTCACTTACTTAATTTTGTCAATACCTTCCACAAAAATATATTTGAATTATTTTTTTTAATATGATACACTATATAAGTCAGACTTAATGTCTGTGGATTGAAATGTAAGCATGAATATCCGAATAAGAATCGGGAATATACCTTAAATGTTTTTATTAAAGCATTTAAGGTATATTTTTTTAGAAAATATCTAATGTATGTTAAATCGGTTCTTCCGAGACACCAGTTTCTGTGCTGTAAAATTCTTTTCTCAGTACATAAACCCCCGCGTCATCAAGAGTTACAATCGCTCCACGGTCACATAGCTCATTAAAGACATTTTTATAAATCGAAATACTATAAGACGCCGCTCTGCGCAGAAGCTTAATCTTTTCGTTCATGCTCATCTCTTTGCAAAGCTGCAGATAAATATTTTCACCTTCCCCAAAGCATGTTAAAACGCTGACTGTATCCTCATCAATAACCTTGAAGTAGTCTCCCGCCGTACGATAGGCGCCGGTTAAGACGAATTTTTGCCTTACATCATCATTGTCTGAGTCTTTATTTCTCCCTAAAAGATCTACAATTGTTGTGCTCTTAATATCTTTTACCGGATATTTTAAAATGCTATTGAACTTTACCTTTTCATTTTCAAAATAGTCGCTGATTGCTTCCATTGAATCAGCATTGCAAGCGTATTTTGCCAGTATTCCTTTTGTAATTCCTTGTGCTGTTTCAATCTCTTTTAATTTCTCAAGACTTTCATCAGCAAGTCTCCATATATAAACCTGCCCATATTGCCCGTCAGGCAGCTCTGCATTGCGGTTACATCTGCCGGCAGCTTGAATTATGCTGCTAAGACCTGCAAGGCTGCGTATTACACATGGGAAGCTGATGTTAATTCCCGCTTCAATGAGTGCCGTTGATACACAAAAGAGCGGCTTGTCCCCTTTATAATTCTTTATTTCACTAAGAACCTCAAGTCTATGCGCCGGACACATATCGGTGGTCAGATAATAAGCTTTTATATCGGTATTTTTAATACCGTTATATATCGCTTTAGCCATCTTTTTGGTATTGATAATAAACAGCACAGAGCCATATCTGTCAAGCAAGTCTTTGCTTTTTATAATTGCAGCATCTGTTGATATTGCAACTTGTGATTCGTCTACCAGCTGCGTTCTCCGCAGCACATCAAATAAGCGTGCCGGATTCGGCATTATTTCTTTAGGCTCAAATTTAAACAGCAGCTTCGGCTGAGTTGCCGTACACAACACAACTGTACAACCGCAGACTATAGTTAAGAAATTAATCGCACTTTCAAAGAGAGCTATACACTTTTTAGGCAGGGCTTGTATTTCATCGAAAATTAATACTGAATTCGACAGACGGCACATACGTCGGGCATCAGTGTTTTTATTAGTATAAATGCTATTTAAGAACTGCACCATTGAGGTCAAAATTATGTCGCAGCCAAACCACCGCTCTGTCAGGATACGGTAATTCTCAATTTCATCTTTGCTACAATTCTCTTCAAAAACGACATTGGAATGATGCTCAAGGATCCGTACCGTATTGCCAAGAGCATCGCGCATATCCGCAGCATTTTGGTCAAGTATCGTATTATATGGAATGATATAAAATATACGCTCTAATTGATGCGTCTTTGCATAGTTGAGTGCAAATCGCAGGCTTGAAAATGTTTTACCTCCGCCTGTAGGAACCGTAAGCCTGAATATACGCCCAGACAATGATGAAGCAGAAAAACATGCGTCTGATATTCCCATGCGTATATCTGATAATTTACCTTTTTTTATCTTGAGTAATTTTTTATCTAAAGCCTTGATAGCAGCTTCCCAATTAGCTTCGAGTTCTGATTGAAACGGATCCTCCTCGTATTCAAAGCACGCGCTGTCAAAACGATCGGAATCAACAAGTATACTCAGCATCTCGCGTGCCAAAAGCCCGTATATAATATAAGAATTACTTTTATTTTCACTAAGAACGCTTAAAACCGCTTTAATTTCTTCGGTTGCCTTATCGAATAAATTATCAAGTGTGTCGAGATCGACCACATAATTCAAATAATTACTCACCGCTTCTTCATAGCATAGCGGTTCTTTATCCTGCTTGAGAGCATTGTATAAAGGAGATTCACCGCTTAGCGTAATTACATCCATAAAGCCACTGTGGTGCGCATAAATCACCATAGTGATTATTTGAGCTGTAAGTTTTCGCTCGCTTGTCAACCCGTACCAGCGTTCATACGCGAATATTGCTCCAATCGGCGAATGATATACCTCGCCTTTGATTGCGCGTCCCGCTATAATACCGTTTTTAATCTTTAAATATGTAGAAAATGTTTGAGTACACTTTCCCATGTCGTGGAGTATACCTATCAGATAACCGAGATTTTCAAGATGTATTTTTTTCGCAGCCTGTTTACATAACTTTGCTGTATTTATTGAATGTTCTTCGATTCCCTGCGGCTTATTATCACTTTTCCGTATATGAGCTATCTTGCCGTCGATGTATTCGTACATATCTATTTACTCCGCCACCAAATATAATAATTATTTTGGTTAATTTGTACATTTAAATAAATTTATCGAGCAATTATTTTGTACGATATTACATATTTTACCACGCATAAACGGAACTTTCAACAATTTTTAACATTTTTCTAAATAATATGTTGACGTAAAACGATATGTGATATGTTTATACTAAAAATTGTATACGCCTTTTGAATTAGTGACACGCTTTTATGAAAAACTGAGTAACAAAAGCTACTTATTGATTTCTCATATTAAGCGTACCCTGTTTTATTTTTAGCTGAATTCTATCTTTGTTGTAAAAAGTGAATTAAATAATCTATTTAAAGCGGGCTTTCTCATAAGTTAATGCCTGACTTGAGAGATACTTTCGGTTTAAAGAATTGAAAAGATGTTTTCGACACAACAATACCGAGCGGAGCGGAACTTAAAAATCTCTGCATTAAATAAAACTCCATTGCGAGCACCCCTAAAAAATATACCCTTTAAGTTGCCCACACTTGAAGGGGGGTAATTGAAAGGATGCTAACAATGGAGCAAGTATATCGGTGTCAGAAACATGAAGGATTTGAAGATAAGAGCTTAAGAAAAAATATCTAAAATAACCGGACATGACTTTGAGAATAGTATAAATTACCACATAAATTGTACAAAAAATAAAGGATACAATGCTTAAAAGTTATGATTCAAACTCAAACTCTCGGTAATTATTTTACAGGCGGTAAGACTCGCCTTTAATTTTAACAATGTTGTATGATGTAAATGACTATCAATGAACCCGAATAAAAAACCTGTCAACCTCAGTCTTGCTTTGTATGTAGCTGTAGACGTTGATTTTTGTACCGCAAACCCGTAATATTGTCATTTATTCATTGGTAACTATTACAGTACACTTCTGAATTTGATCACATGCGTTTCTGAAGAAAACAGATACTGAATAATTTCAATTACAGGGGCTAATGCCGTGTTTTTCTCTTCTTAAAACCGTTTATGTATCTACTTGCAGTTTTTAGCCTATCTTCAACTGCAGCGCTATCTCTGACTTGTCTGATCTAAATCCATTATTTCGGTAATTCCTTTGGCTTCTCTATTCTAAGAGTTACCGGAGTGTTGATGTTTATTAACACATGCATCACCTCCGTTGTTTTGCATGTATTATAGCTGTATTGCTTTCATTCTTTTTTCACGGGCACATGGGCAAACTCTTTAGCTTTTAGCCCGGAGTTTTGTCCGCCCCCCATTTTAGGTTAAAAATATCCCCGCGTTACAGATGCGAAGAAAAATAGTCTGCTTGAAGCTACCTCCCCGTTTGTCTTTATGGACGCCATTCACTATAAGGTAAAAGAAAGCCACCAGGTGGTAACCAAAGCAGATTATGTAGCCATAGGCATCACGATTGATGAGAAATGAGAATAAAGATATCCTCGGTATATAAATTGGAGAACATGAGAGCAGTAAATTTCGGCTTTAGTGTGCTCAACGACCTGAAAAGCCGTGGAATTCTCGATGTTTACATCTTATGTGTGGATAGTCTGAAAGGATTTCAGATAGCTATTTCAGCGGTATGCCCCAAAGTACAATAGATACATCATTCATCAAATTAGATACAGTACCCGGTATGTCAGTTACAAGGACATCGACAATTGATGGCTGATATGAAACTGGTTCACAAGGTTGTTACTGCAGAAGAAGCGCTTGTTAATTTCATGGAATTTAAAACGAATGGGGAAAGGTGTATCCTTCATATATGAAGTTACGGGAGGTCAACTGGAACATCTTATCAACCTTTTTCGTATACACGAGAGAGATTAGAAGGATTATTTATATTACCAATATTATTGAAGATCTCTATCTGCTATTCCGGTAAGTAACGAAAAAAACTAGCCTTTTAAATGATAATTCGCTGAGAAAACTACTCTACCTTGCCCTAAAAATTGTCGGACATTGGACGATGCGGTGTCGAAATTGGGATGTTGTGTTAAACAATTGAAACATTCCGTTTACTGACCGGAATACTTATCTATTTCCTATTAAATAACACTACTGGAAGTGATGCGCGCATTCACGCCTGCGGGCGTGCACACCGCTATCCTTTCCGGTAGATATGACCAATCAAGAGAAATCCATGAAGTTATAATTCAACGGGCCTTTATGACTGTATATGTCTTCAGTCACAGAATATTTACTGTTTAATATAACCGACATAAATGAACCGGTTTTTGATAGAATTACAGACTCGTTGCCTGACACAATTTCAACATAAACACAGCGGTTTGCCAGCAGCTTATATACTTTTACATTTCTGAAATCAACGACATCATCTTCGAGGCCAACTAAAAAATTAACTATATCGTCAAGATTAATATTATTTTCGACTAATGTATTAAGTTCAAAAGACATTTCAATTACCTCTTTTTTTATAAAAATTTAAATAAATAAAAAGTTCCATCTGCTGAAGTATCGCAAACTTAGCAAATGGAACAATAAATAATTTAGATATTATTATTTTATGCTGTTTATTAAAATTGTTAAATGAAGAGATTGATATATAGAAGAATGACGGATATAAATATTGAATATTGTATTTATTCAAAAAAAAATCAGATAAAAAAGCTGCCTTCTTTATAGGTTTAAAGATAAGGCAGCTTTTTGTATGTTATTATTTTTCGATATTAGCCATCACAGTATCATATTCATCTACAACAGGATAATAAGCATCAAATCCTGACCAGCGCCATTTACCGTCAGGATATTTTTCTATTGTGTAATAATTCACAACTGTTTTATCAGTCGGAATGATATCACTGCTGCCGTCATCATTTGTAACGCGCATGTAAACGGTTCTTGTTTCTTCTAATACTATCATATTTTCGTCAATTGACATTTTATATGACGGGTCGCGATGCAAAGAAGATATTCCAAAATCTCCGCAACAGAAAATATAACCACCTGCATTTAATACGGTTTTTAATAGCGGCTGAATTACATTATCGTCAAAATGCAGCTCTGCATAAGCAATGAATTCATCATATGTGTCAATGTACCCATATCTGGAAATTGTATACTTTTCTCTAGCACTTATGGGTGTTATTGACCGGTGTAGTCGTCAAATTCTCCTAAGCAAACAATGTAATATGTTGCGTCAGCGGACTCTCCACGGGAAAGGAGATAACTTGCACATATGAGATTAAGTAATCTCAAAACAAAAAAGATGAAATGCTCATATGCACTTCATCTTTTTTGGGCTCTTTGTCAATAGTTGGGGTGACGAGATCTGAATAAATGAAGATATAGATAATTGCGTAGAAAAAGCGACACGT